>Ga0302326_10000891_pt1 | contig 78510 bp, 71 predicted proteins | sample Palsa_T0_3_FD_202264 | JGI IMG/M metagenome (GOLD analysis project Ga0302326, IMG submission 202264) | Peat permafrost microbial communities from Stordalen Mire near Abisko, Sweden - Palsa_T0_3 | ecosystem: Environmental > Terrestrial > Soil > Palsa > Peat permafrost | place: Sweden: Abisko...
GCCGCTCGATCGCCGCCGGCGTGCCCATGACGGGGGACATGGCGGCGACGTCGGCAAAGGCTTCGAGCAGCGGGCGGAAGAAGAGACGCTCATGGAGCGAGCGCGCCGTCGCCTGATGCTGGCGGAGGTCGTCGACGAACAAGCCGATGGCGTCGCTTGCGGGAGTCGAGTGGTAGCCGCACACCCGGGCGAGGTGTTCGAGATCTTCGCCACCTGCCGGCACGGCGTGGACCTGCGCTTCGTCCCGCAGTTGCAGTCGATGCTCGACGGTGCGCAGGAAGCGGTAGGACTGGGCGAGACGGCGGGCATCGTCGCCGCCGACGAAGCCCGCGGCGGCCAATTGGTCGAGGGCCGTGAGAGTCGCCGCCGAGCGGATCGACCGGTCGGCCGGCCCGTGGACCAGTTGCAAGAGCTGGACGGCGAACTCGATGTCGCGGATTCCGCCTCGCCCGCGCTTCAACTCGCGGTCGGTCAGCCCGAGCCTGGCCATCTCTCCTTCGGCCGCCGCCTTCATGGCGCGCACCTCGCGCAACTCGTCGGAGCCAAACGGGCGGCCCCACACGGCGGCGTCGGCGGCTGTCGCGAAGGCCTCACCCAAGGTTGGGTCGCCGGCCGCGGGCCGGGCCTTGAGCAGGGCCTGGAACTCCCAGGTGCGAGCCCATCGGGCCCAATAGGCGGTGTAGGCCGGCAGACTCCTGACGAGAGGTCCGTCGCGGCCTTCGGGGCGCAAGTCGGCGTCGACTCGAAAGCACCGGCCGGCGATGGCCAGGACAGGGCGGACGTCACCCTCGCCGACAAAGAGAAGGTCGACGTCGCTCGCGTAGTTGAGCTCGCGCCCTCCGTACTTGCCCATGGCGATGACGGCGATGCCCTCGATGGCTGCCGTCCCCGTCAGGCGCCAAGCGGCGGCCAGGACGTCGTCGGCCATGCGCGCCAGTCCGGCCCCGACGACCTCCAAGCTGTCGTGCCCGCTCAGGTCCCGGGCGGCGATGCGCAGGTACTCCAACCGCTTCCATCGCACCAGGCCGTCGACGTCGGCCGGATCGCAGGGTAGCCGGTCCGAAAGGTTGGCCAACACCTCGATGGCTTGCGGGTCGGTCTGGCACAACTGGCTCAGCGATCGGCTGGCGCCCAGTACGGCGATGAGGGTTCGCAGCAGATCGGTGTCGTCAGCCAGGCGGTCGGCGAGGTCGGCATGCTCCTCCGACAAGCGGGTCAGGCGGGTTGCCACCGTGGCCGGCGCCGCCGAGTGCTCGACCAGCTCGGCCACATCAACGGGAGGCGTCACAGCAACCACGACTCAAGTGTCGCAGCGGCTCCGCGCAATGGCAGCGTCATCGCCCGTAGGCTGGACTGCATGCCGCGCGTCCGCGTCGCCTCGTGTCAGCTCGATGTCGTCGTCGGCGACCTCGAGGGCAACGCAGCCCGGATCCTCGAGGCCTACCGTCAAGCGGAGGCGGCCGGCGCCGACCTGGCTGTGTTTGGCGAGCTGTGCATCACCGGTTATCCGCCGGAAGATCTGCTCCTGAAGCCCGGGTTCGTTCGCGCCAGCCAAGAGATCCTCGCCAAGCTGGCCACGGCGACCGGCCCCTGCGTCGCTGTCATCGGGTGCGTCGACGCCGGCCAGGATCTCTACAACGCCGCGGCCGTCTGCGCTAACGGGTCGGTGCTCGGGATGTATCACAAACGACTCCTGCCCAACTATGGGGTCTTCGACGAGCTGCGCCACTTCACGCCCGGGACCGAGCCCCTCGTGCTCTACGAGGTGGCCGGTGTGCGGCTGGCGGTCACCATCTGCGAGGACGTCTGGAGCCCGACGGGCCCGATGGCCAGCCAGGCTGCGGGCGGCGCGGAGCTTGTCGTCAATCTCAACGCCAGCCCCTTCAGCGTCGGCCGGCGCGTCGAGCGCGAGCGCATGCTCGGCACCCGCGCCGCCGATGCCAGCTGCGCGCTCGTGTACGCCAACCAGGTCGGGGGTCAGGACGAGCTGGTGTTCGACGGCGGCTCGATGGTCTTCGACGCTGACGGTCAGCTGGTGGCTGCCGCTCCGCAATTCGAGGAGGACGTCCTCGTCGTCGACCTCGAGCTGCGCGACGTCTTCCGCAAGCGACTGCTCGATCCCCGCGGTCGCGTCACTTCGCCACCGCTCCCCGTCCTGGCCGTCTCGCCCGCTCCCTCGTTGCTCGCCGTCTCGCCGGTCCCCGATCCGACTGTCGCCGCGCCGTTGAGCCCGGTGGCGGAGATCTATGCCGCGCTCGTTCTCGGGACCCGCGACTACGCCCGCAAAAACGGGTTCGCCGATGTCGTCCTCGGTCTCTCCGGCGGGATCGACTCCTCGCTCGTCGCTTGCGTCGCGGCTGACGCCCTCGGGCCGGAGCATGTACATGCGGTTGCGCTGCCTTCGCGCTACACCAGCGACCTCTCCAACTCCGACGCCGCCGCGTTGAGTGCCAACCTTGGCATCGAGCTACGGACGCTCTCGATCGAGCCCGCCTACACGGCGGCCCTCGGCATTCTCGAGCCGGCCTTCGAGGGCCGGGCGCCTGACGTGACGGAGGAAAATCTCCAGGGCCGCATCCGGATGTCCATGCTCATGTCCCTCAACAACAAGTTCGGCTGGCTCGTGCTCATCTGCGGCAATAAGAGCGAGCTGGCCGTCGGCTACACGACGATCTATGGCGTGGACATGGCCGGCGGGTTTGCCGTCATCAAGGATGTCTTCAAGACGCGGGTGTTTGAGCTGGCGCGCTACCGCAACACCCTCGGCGCCGTCATCCCGGAGTCGGTCCTCACCAAGCCACCGTCCGCCGAGCTTCGACCGGGCCAGCGCGACGATCAGTCGCTCCCTCCGTACGACATCCTTGATCCGATCTTGGAGGCCTACGTCGAACGTGACCTCACCTTCGAGGAGCTGGTCGCCGCCGGGATGGATGCGGCGGTCGTCCAACCCATCCTCCGTCTGGTCGACCGTGCGGAATGGAAGCGTCGCCAGTCACCCCCGGGAGTCAGGGTCACCGCCAAAGCGTTCGGGAGAGACCGGCGGCTCCCGATCACGAATCGGTACCGCTGAGGGGACGCGAAGCGGCCGCACCCGACTGTGATCGTCGAGTGCGGCCGCGCCGCCCGCCCCGTCCCTTGATCGTCGATCAGCAGTAGCTGGGCTCCATGACATCGGCGCTCGATTGGGGGCTGGGCTCCGCCACGAGGTCCGTGCCGCCGGAGTAGACGGCGGTGAAGTAGTTGTCGCACGCCACCGTGTTGGCCCAGTCCGCGCTGGTCAGGGTGTAGCTGACGGAGCAGGTCTCGGTGGTCAGCCCGAGGAGGCCCGGCAGACCCAGCAGGCACGAGGACAGCTTGGGCGACGCCAGCAAGGTGGTCCCGGCGCCGGTCACGTCGGAGAGAGCCACCGTCCCAGACGGCGTGATGAGGGCGCCCTTGACGAGCTCCAAGGTGACGGTCGCATCCAGGGTGATCGTGGACGTGGACGTTGTCGTGGACAGCGCCGTGCTCGTGCTGAGCAGGGGGAGCACGGCCGCCCTCGCCGACGACATGGCGCCGGCCAACATCCCGACTGAAACAACGGCTGCTGCCACCGCACCTGCGAACTTGAGCTTGAACATGACACCCTCCTTTTGGGAGCCCCCGTCGGGCTTGCCCTCGTCGCCGATCGTCCGCCCGGTCGACCTCGTTGACAACATGACGTGCGTCACGTCGCCCATCTCGGCTGGCCAGAAGCCAGCATCGGCGGGGGCCGGACGACTCGTGTGTGTCGGAGTTCACATACAGTCCGCGTCATGGCTGATCCCAAAACCGCCCGCGCCCCCTTTGCTCCGTGGGACCGCCGCGAGCTACCCGGCATGTTCACCGTCGAAGAGACAGCTCGGCGCGTGGGCAACTACAAGTGGGTGGAGATGCGTTTGTTTGAGGCTCTCGGCGGCTGGGTGGCGACAGTGCCCGAGCTCGACGTCAAGCTCAAGCTGGGGACCCACTGCTACCAGCACGCCTGGCACGCCGAGCTGTGGCACAAGCGCCTTCCGGAGCTCCGGGAGATGAACCCGGACCGTCTCACCGTTCCCGCCAACGACGGTGTCGTCGCTCTGCTCAACGCCGTCACGGAGCCCGACGCGCCGGGGGAGACCATCGAGAAGTTGGTCGGGGTGTACCGCGTCCTGATCCCTCGCAAGATCGCCGCCTACACGTACCACCTCAACAACACCTCGACGGTCACAGACGCGCCGACGATCAGATCGTTGCGGTTCGCGCTCGCCGACGAGATCGAGGACTGGCGGGAAGGCGAGATGCTCCTCCAATCGTTGATCTCGTCCGACGCTGACGCCAAGCGAGCGGCCGACCGGTTCGCGCGGCTCGAGGCTCTCGCCATCGCTGCTGGGGGGATAGCCGGACCCGGATCGATCGGTCCGTCGATGGATGAAGCCGAGCCGACGCTGTGAGTGGTCCGACGGTCGTGGTCACACCGGCCACATTCACCTTGGTGGACTACGACGCCGAGCGCATCGCTGCGCTCGTCTCCGAAGCCGCCGGTTGGGTCGGTTTCGACGAGGCGGACGAGATCCGCATGGAGATCGCCGAGCAGATGCCGACGAGCCAGGTCAGCATCGTTTCCGTCCAACCGCTGGTGCTCGCCGTTGAGGGGGGCGCGTTTGAGGACCTCAAACGTCCGCGCAAGCTGAGCGAGGTGAGCGTGCAGACGGTCGCCGTTCGCATCCTCGCCCGCATCGGCGATCGACGGCGCGACGGGTTCGGTGACGCGCCGGCCGAGGGCGACTTGACGGTCGACCAAACCGACGCGTGGGACGCGTGGGCGCTCGGTAGGGCGGCGGCGCGAGGGTTGGCGGTCGCCCAGCCTCGATGGCGTTACCGCTTTCGTAATCGGCACGGCTTCACCGACACGGCCGACCGAGTGTTCGACCGACTCTGGGCGGCCTCAGACCTCACGTGGGAGGACCTCCGGGCTGCTTGCGCGGAGACGGCCGCGGCGCGGCTGGCAGCGGCCAGCTAACGGACCCCGCGGCGCTCAGGCCAGGTCGTGGGCGCTGATGCCGTCCAACAGGTCGACCGCCGGCGGGCTCGCTCCCAATTGGCGGGCCGCGGTCGCCAAGTCGACCATCGGCGCGGCATCGAAGTGGGCTCGCTGGTCGGCGCCCGTCCCCCACTTTTCGATGACGACGACGCGCCCGGGATTGCCGAGGGACGCGCACAGGTCGACGTTGCGACATCCGGGCTCGCCCCGAGCGAGCACCACGTAGCGGGCGAGGTGGGCCAACAAGGCGTCGCTCACGTCCTCCCACACCATGGTGACGATGACCGGCTCGGCACTCGCTGACTCGTCGGCACTCACCCTTCGCGACCCTACCGGCCGCGCTGTGCCGCAGCATCCCTAACTCTGTCGGGTCGTGGAGCCGATGATGTTGAGCATGAGGTCATGGGCATCAGCTCAAACGGTGGCGGCAACCGTGCACGGACCTCTTGACGCGGCAAGTAGCGTGGGGACTACCTCGGCGGGTCAGTCCTCGCTCCGGCTTGGAACATCCCCCCGCCCGAGGGCGTTGATACAAGCGGTGTTTGCTCTCGTAGGACGAAGGGTCGAACGTTGCCCAAGGCTCGAGTAGAGCGAGACGAGGAAGACCTCGTTCGTCTGTACCTCACCGACATCGGTCAGTACCCGCTGCTCACCAAAGATGATGAGGTGCGACTGGCGAAGGCCATCGAGGCCGGCAACGAGGCGAGAGTGCAGCTCGTCAAAGGGGCCAAGGACCTCACGCCGACCAAGCGACGCGAGATCAGACGCCGCATCCGGGAGGGCGACGACGCCGAGCGCACGTTCGTCCAGTCCAACTTGCGCCTGGTCGTCTCCATCGCCAAGAAGTACCAGGCGTCGGGACTGCCGCTGCTGGATCTCATCCAGGAAGGCAACCTCGGCCTGATGCACGCCGTCGAGAAGTTCGACTGGCGCAAGGGCTTCAAGTTCTCGACGTACGCGACGTGGTGGATCCGCCAGGCGATCACGCGGGGCATCGCCAACACCGGGCGGACGATCCGGCTGCCGGTGCATGCCGGCGACACGCTGGCCCGTCTCCAGAAGGCCCGCTCGCGTCTCGAGCTCAAGCTCGGCCGGCCGGCGACGACCATCGAGCTATCCCTCGAGGTCGAGATGCCCGAAGACAAGGTGATCGAGGCCCTGCGATTCGCCGCCGAGCCGCTGTCACTGTCGGAGCCATTGCGAGAGGACGGCGACGCCGAGTTGGGTGACGTCGTTGAGGACCGCTCGGCCGAGTCACCCTTCGAGATGGCGGCCACCGCCCTGCTTCCGGAGGAGATCGCCCGCTTGCTCGGACCGCTCGACGAGCGGGAGCGCGAGATCCTCCGACTGCGCTTCGGTCTGGATCGGGGCGAGCCCCGCACCTTGGAGGAGGTCGGCGAGCACTTCAATCTGACGCGTGAGCGGATCCGCCAGATCGAAGCCCGGGCCATGTCCAAGCTGCGTCACCCCTCCAGCGACACCGGCGCCCGAGATCTGCTGACCGTCTGAGCCGTCGCGTCGTCGGCCGTCCGCCCCGTGGCCGGGTGACCCCTGAGCGCACTACCCTGCGCTCATGAAGAAGCTCCTCCTCCTCGCCATCCTCGTCGCCCTCGGCGTTGTCGCCGCCCGCAAGCTCAAGGTCGACTGAAGCGGCTGGCGCCGAGACCACCACCACCACGCCGCCCCACCAGCGGCGGCCAGCGCCGCCCCTCCGGCGGCGACCGGGGCGACCCGAGTCGCACGCGGCCGTAGCGGTACCGGTCGGCTGAAGGCGAGCGTCTCCCAACTGCGCTCAGCGGCGACCCTCGCTAGCTCACGATCGGCGTTGACGACCACGGGATGGCCGACGGCCTCCAGCATCGGCAGGTCCGTCGCCGAGTCCGAGTAGGCGTAGCTGGCGGCCAAGTCCAGGTGATGCCGCATTGCCAGCCGGCGCATGGCCACGACCTTCGCCGGCCCGAAGGCGTCAAACTCCATCTCGCCTGTGTACGCCCCCTCGGCATCGATGGACGCCCGGCTGGCTATGGCTTCGTCGACATCGAGATAGCGGGCGAGCGGGAGCACGATCTCCTCGGGCGACGCCGACACGATCACGATCAGGCGGCCGGCGGCTCGATGGTGGGCCATCAACTCGAGGGCCTCGCTGTAGATGATGGGGTCGACGACCGCCTCGAGCGCCTCCTCGACGATGGCGCGGACGCGCGCCTGATCCCACCCCTTGGTGAGAGCGAGCACGGAGGAGCGCATCCGGGCGATCTTCTCTTCGTCTGCGCCCAGGTGCAGGTACACCAACTGTCCCCAGAGACCACGCAAGACCGTACGACGAGAGATCAATCCCTCTTTGTACAACGGAGTACCGAAGGCGACGACGGAAGCCTTGGCGATAACCGTCTTGTCGAGATCAAAAAAGGCCGCCTCCATGGGCATCGAGCTTAGGGGTGAGCCTCAGAGCGCAGGCGCCGCGGCCCAGGCGCCCGTCCGATTCGTCACACCCGGCAGGAACCGGCGCGACGTGGGCGAAACCTCCTCGGTGGGTAGTGCACCCAGGCCCGCTAGTGCGTCTCGCTAGGCTAATCAGTGGTCACGTTTGGACCGGTTGGGAGTCACCATGGCAGCACCGATCAACATCAACAACCCCGCCCTCCGTCTGATCCGCCGTTCCCCATGGGTGCGCCGAGGACTGACGACGGTCTCGGTGTTGTTGCTGATGGGCGCCGTCGGTCTTCTGGGTTACCCCTTCTACACCAACCTCTACCAGGACTACCGCCAGAGCCAACTTCGCAAGGAGTTGGCGAGCGCCAGCTTGCGGCAGGCTTACCTGACCCACACGGTCGCGGTTGGCGACAGCTTGACCCGGATTCGGATCCCCAAGCTCGGCGTCAATGTTGTCGTCGTACAAGGTACGTCCGACGACGCCCTGCGTGCTGGCGCCGGCCACTACGTGCAGACACCGCTGCCCTGCTCCATCGGCAATGTCGGCATCGCCGGTCACCGGACGACCTACGGCAAGCCGTTCAACGAGATCGATGAGCTCAAGCCTGGCGATCTGATCTTCTTGGACACGCCCATCGGGACGTGCACCTACCAGGTCGCCAAGGATCCGTTCATCGTGCAGCCCGACGACTTCTCGGTGGTCGCGCCGCCGCCCGACCCGTCCGCCCGCTGGCTGACGCTCACCTCCTGCAATCCCAAGGGGTCGGCCGCCCAGCGCATCGTCATCCGCGCCACGTATGTCAGCGGCGACGTGAGCACCACATGAGGGCCGCGTCCTCCGCCTCCGCCTTGCGTGCACCCCGCCGGGGCGTCTCCGCTCGTAGTGTCGTCGGTGTACTTGGTATCGCCGGCATACTTGGTATCGCCGGCGTGCTGGGTATCGCCGGCGGGCTGGGCGTTGGGACGGCCGCGTACGCGGCTCAGCCCGCCATGCAGACGGCCCCGAGCTCTGGGGCGTCTGGCACATCCGGTACCGCGGGCTCTACGGGCTCCTCGGGCTCCACGACTATGACGTACACGGACCCGTCCAGCCCGGGCCAGACCGTCACCCAGGCACCGGTCGTGCTCAGCGGTGAGGTCGAGCAGCCCGGAGGGTACGTCTCGTCGGTCGCCGTCACCGTCACATGGACCGGGAAGGCCATCATCCCGCCCAGCGCGACGGCTCAGAGCTACAGCGCCAGCCCGGCCATATCCGGCCCGGGCTTCAACTGGTCATGGACGCCATCGGTTGCCTACAACGGTCCCTACACGGTCACGGCTGTGGCTCACACCGCCGGCAGCACGCCGGGCTCACCGCAGCAAGCGACGACCGACGCCACGTCGATCGTCGTCAACATCAATCCTGTACCGCCGGCCGAGGTGACCGCCACGGTCAACGGGGCGCAGCGGGATGCCACCATCACCTGGGAGGCCAACCCTGAGCCCGACCTGATCGGCTACGAGGTACTGCGGGGCGGCCCGGCCTATGGCGACGCGCCTGCGTTCATCGCCAAGGTTCAGCCCTCGGCCAGCCCGTCCTACACCGACACCAGTGTGGCCACGAAGCCGCCGGGGACGTACCTCTACCAGGTCGTCGCCATCCGTCCCAACGGTGCCCAAAATTACGTCGACCTGTCATCTCCCTCGCCCGCCGTCGACTCCGCGGCTGAAGCCAACGCCGAGGTCTCCTTCACGTCGGCGCCGCTCGCCGTCGCTCCCTCGTCGACATCCTCGGCCGGCGGGAAGGGTGGGGCGGGCGGCACTGGCACCGGCACCGGGAGCGGCGGAGGGGCCGGCTTCAACTTTGGGACGCCCGGCCGGAGCGCCTTTGTCTTGCCGGCCGCCCAAAGCTCCGTCCCCTACGACGGCGGCGCCCTAGGCAACGGTGGCGGGGTCAGTGGGTCCACGGCGCCGACGGCCCCGGCGGCCTCCGGGTACAACGCCCACCTGCCCTACAAAGCCCAAACCGTTCCAAGTGAGATCAACCTGCCGACCGCCGGCATCCTCGGCGGAGGCAAGGAGGGCGGGGGCGGGTCAGGTCATCGGACCATCGAGTTCGTCGCCGTCGCGGCCATCTGCGCCGTGCTTGCGCTGTTCGCGCTGATACTCAAGCGCTCGGCGGACCAGGCGGCCGAGCTCGAAGCCCTCCTTCCCGACCTGGGATCGGTCGGGGCGGGCGCTGCGTTCTCGGCGTCGCCGGAGCCAGAAGACGGGCCGCTCCGCTCCTCAGTCAAAGTGCTGTCGAGCGGGACCCGCATCAACGCAGTGACGACCGTCAGCACGCCGGCCTTGTTTGACATCGAAGCCCAAAGCGAGACCGACGCCGTTGATGGGGCGGACGCCGTCGCGGCTGGCGAGGTTGACGGCGTCGGCGTCGGGGTCACCGCGCTTGCCGCGGCGACGCCGCCGCTCCATCGCCCGCCGTTGCCGGAGCGCGCCGCGGCGGAGGCGGCTGGGTTGGAGCCGGCCGGGTTGGAGCCGGCCGCTGCGCCCGAGGCGGTCGAGTCGACCTCTGCATCGTCGGAGTCGGCGGTGCCTGTCGAGTCCGCGGTGCCTGTCGAGTCGGCGGTGCCTGGCGAGTCGGCGGTGGCTGTCGATGAGGATGCGCCGACCCCGACCGTCATCGCGTCAACCGTCACGGCGGCACCCGGCCCCGAGTGGGCACCTGCGGCGCGGTTGGCCGCGGCCATGGAGCTCGCGGAGCCGATCGGGCCGGCGGCGCCGATCTCGGCCGCTGAGCGGGCCGATGTCCCGCCCAAGAAGTCGAAGTGGGCCAAGCGGGCATCGGCGCTGGCGGCGGCGTTGGCGGCCGACCCGCCGTCGCCCCGTGACGCCGAAGCTCGGACAGCCGAGACAGCAGAGCGGGCCGAGACGACCAGGGCGCTTCCCGAGGTGGCCCCTGCGGCGGTCGTGGCAGCCAATGACGGTCCTCGTCGACGAGGTTGGTCGAGCAAGTCTCGACGAGGGCACGCGGGCGAGCCCGAGGCGGCCATGTTTGCGCCGCCCCTCGCGGACGAGCAGTTCGAGGAAGCGGTCACGGTTCCATCCAGCCCCGAGACAGCTGGCGGCGGCTGGTCGGCCAGGTCTCGCGAACGAGCTCGGGCCCGCGCGCAGGAGCGTTCCGAGGCCCCCTGGGAGGTCACCGACGACAACTGGCAACCGACGGACGCCTCCGACGAGACGACTCCGTTGGTCTTCTCACGTGCGCCGCAGACCCAATCCGAGACGGTGTCCCCGGTCGCCGCCGCGTCCGATCCCGAGGGGGACCGCGTCGACCATCGGGACGAGTTGGTGACGGCTGGAGCCGGCCACCCCACCGAGACGGCGCCTCCTGTCCGCCGTGGGCGCGAGCGTCCGCTGCAAAGCCCCTGGCGCTAGGCGACGGCGGTCAGCGCCCCTCGGCGCCAGCCTCCCGACAGGATCAGCTGAGGATCTCTTTGAGCAGGGCGACGGCGGCGGCCTTGTCGAGCGGCTCGTTCCAGTTGCCGCACTTGGGTGACTGGACGCACGACGGGCACCCGTCTTCGCATGCGCAGCCGGCGATGGCGGCCAGCGTCGCATCCAGGTGGGCCCCAGCGGCGTCGAATCCGAGCTCAGCGATGCCGGCACCACCGACATACCCGTCGTAGATGAAGATGGTCGCCTCACCTGTCTGGGCGTGGATCGCCGTCGACACGCCGCCGACATCCCAGCGGTCGCAGATCGTGAAGAGCGGGAGCATCCCTATCGCTCCATGTTCGGTGGCGTGGAGCGCTCCAGGCACTTGACTGATGGCGAGCCCGGCGTCGTCGAGCACGGCGTCGTGGATCGTGTACCACAACGCCCGCGTTGCCAGCCGCGTCGGCGGTAGGTCCAAGTCGAAGCGGCCCAGCACCTCGCGACTGCCGGCGGCCAACACTTGATACCCGACGACTTGTTGGCTGACATCGACGCGGCCGATCGAGAGGCGGGCCCGACCTACTCGCACCGACCGGTCCTCGGTGGCGATGGTCAGCTCGGTAACGGTGCGCGACTCCGTCCACGCGTCCCCGGTCGACGCCGCGACCCAAGCGCAGCGGTCGGCGACATCAAGTCGGGCGACCTCATACTGCTGCCCCTGATGAAGGTAGACGGCGCCCGGGTGCACCGCCTCGAAGGCCCGACCCTCGTCGATCGTCCCGACCAGGCGTCCGTCGTCATTGACGATCCGATATTCGACCCCGCTCCCGGAGCGCAGCCCGACGGCCGAGGCCGGGAAGCCTCGTCCCGCGAAGGTGACCAGCCCCTCGCGCACCACGAGTTGATCGCTGACGACGAGCGCCCGTACCGCTTCGTCGAGCTCGGGACTCCAACGCTCCCGATCGGCCGGAGCCAAAGGCCGCTCGTAGGCGGCGCACGCCACGTGCGGCTCCAACACGAAGGGGTTGGCCAAGTTGACCACCGCCGGCTCCGGCGCCCGGCTGAACACTTCCGACGGATGAGCCATCAGCCACTGATCGAGGGCATCCTCACCGGCAACCAACACGGCGAGCGACTCCTGGCAGGCGCGCCCGGCGCGGCCTGCCTGTTGCCACATCGATGCGATCGTCCCGGGGAAGCCGTCGAGGATGCATGCATCGATCCCGCCGATGTCGACGCCGAGCTCGAGGGCGTTGGTGGCGGCGACGCCGAGCACGGTGCCTTCGGAGAGGGCCTGCTCGATCTCCCGACGCTCCTCGGCCAGGTAGCCGCCGCGGTAGGGGCGGATGGTCGAGGCCAGCTCGACCCCGCTGCCAGAACCCTCGACCCGCGACCGGGCCTGGGCGGCCACGACTTCGGCGCCCCGACGGCTTCTCGTAAAGGCAATGGCGCGGTGGCCGCTCGCCACCAGTCCGGCCAGCAGCCGGGCCGTCTCGCTGTGCGCCGAGACCCGCCCGGCCCGCCCGCCGCCACCGTTGGTGGGGTGGCTCACGGGCGGGTTCCAGAGGGCGAAGATCCGATCGCCTGACGGTGACGCATCGTCGGCCACCCAGGCCATGGGCACCCCGGTGATGAGGGCGGCCAGCACCTCGGGATGCCCGATGGTCGCCGAGCAGCACACGAAGACCGGGTCGGACCCGTACGCGGCGCACAGCCGCCGCAGACGTCGGATGAGGTGGGCGACGTGGGTGCCGAACACTCCCCGCAGGGTGTGAAGCTCATCGAGCACCACGTATCGCAACCCGCCGAGGAAGGACGCCCACCGGCCGTGGAACGGGAGGATCCCGGCGTGCAACATGTCGGGATTGGTGAGCACCACGTTGGCGTGCCGACGCGCCCACGCTTTGGCGTCGGCACCGCTGTCCCCGTCGTAGGTGACAGCCGTGACCCCTGGCAGGTCGAGGGCGCCCAGGGCCCGGAGCTGGTCGTGTGCCAGGGCCTTGGTCGGGTAGAGCAGCAGGGCCGTCCCGCCAGCAGTGACCGCCTCGGCGATCGGCAGCTGGTAGCACAGCGACTTGCCCGACGCCGTGCCCGTCGAGATCGCCACCGACCGTCCCGATCGCACCAGATCGATGGCCTCTGCCTGATGGGCCCACAGTCCCCCCGGCGGCACGCAGGGCGCCAAGGCCGGTGGTAGCGGAGATGCCAAGGCGGCGGTCCGAGCCGGCCGCCCGGGGAAGGTCCGCACGTCGACCAACTGGCCGTCGTTGGCCAGTCCGTACAGCACCTCGGAGAGCGTGGGCGCGGTCGTTGTCGCGCCCGGCGTCGACGACCGGCGCGATCGTGCAGCCACGCCTTGACGCTACGGCCTCGGACGGTCCGAGCGGGGCCCGACTACCGTGACGAGGTCATGGAGCTGAGGTTTGAGGTCACCGAAGACAGCGGCGTCTCGATCCTCGCCGTCCACGGCGAAGTCGACGTCGCCACCGCTCCTCGCCTTCGTCAGGAGCTCGTCGAGATCGCCGCGTCCGGTAGCAATCGGGCCGTCGTTGACCTGGACGGCATCGACTTTCTCGACTCCACGGGACTCGGCGTGCTCGTGAGCGGCCTCAAGCGCTTTCGAACCCTGGGCGGCGATCTTCTGCTCGTCTGCACACAGCACCGCATCTTGAAGGTGTTCGAGATCACCGGCCTCCTGCCCGTCTTCGGGATCTATGCCACGCGAGCGGCCGCTGTCGGGGCCGCCACCGAGCCGACGGCCAGCCGGTGAACGCCGCCGTCGAGTTCGACGTACCCGCCCGCGCCGAGTACGTCGGGTTGTTGCGGGTCCTCGTCTCGTCGCTGGCGGCCGAGCGACGTGACCTCGACGACGAGCGACTGGACGATCTTCGCCTCGCCCTATCGGAGGCTTGCAGCCTGTCCGTCGACGCCGATGCGGCCACCGAGCGGCGCCTGACCGTCGCCTGCCGGGAGGAGGACGATGCGTTTGTCCTCGACGTGTCGGGCGGCGGTCCGGGAAGCTGGGCCGAGGTGGTGGGCCTCCAGCTGATCCGGGCCCTCGTCGATGACGTCTCCGCCGTCAACGTCGGCGGCGAAGATCTCCTGCGTCTCCGGCTCCTCTGCCCTCCCGCGCCCCCGTACCAGGACTGAGGCGTTGGGGACGCAGCCCCCCACACCGTCCGACCCTCGCGTCCCCCAGCTGGCCACCCTCCTCGACGCCCGGCGTCGCCAGCCGGCCGACGGTCGGGAGCGGGCCGCTATCGAGGTGATCGCTTCGGCCTTGGTCTCCCTCCCGCAACCCTTTGACCTTGACGCCGATCCGACCCACGTCACCTCCTCGGCCATCGTGACCGGCCCCGCCGGGGTCCTGCTCCTGCTGCACAAGCGTCTGGGCATCTGGGTCCAGCCCGGAGGACACCTCGACCCGGGCGAGGATCTCGCGGCCGGCGCCGTACGCGAGGCCACCGAAGAGACGGGCCTGGTCCTGCACCACCCCGCCGGAGGGCCGCAACTGGTCCACGTCGACGTCCATCCCGGCGGCCGGGGCCATGTCCATCTGGATCTGCGGTGGTGGCTGCTGTCGTCCGGGACGCCGGCCCCGCCGGCCGGCGAGAGCCAGGAGGTCCGCTGGTACAGCTGGGACGAGGCGGTGGCCGTCGCCGATCCCGGTCTGGCCGGCGGTCTGGCCGCCCTTCGGGGACGGCTGGGTTCATGAGCGCCGCCTTCATGGTGTTTGGCCGATTCCGATGTCACGTTCCCGCGCAACTCGGCCCAGTTGCGCGGGAACGTGACACCGGTCGGGAGGGTGGTGAGAGGGTCGGGGGCGACCGGGGCACGTTCCCCGCTTGATTTTTTGCTGACCCGAAACCTAATTTCTCACCCGGACAAACCATGGAACCTCCCCTCACGAAGTCCGAGCGCGAGGCGTTGAAGGCGATCTACCGGCTCACCAACCGCGTGCCCGATGACGCGACCGACGAGGGCGCCCACACCGGCGCCCTCGCCGAGTCCCTCGGCCTGTCCCCGGGCACGGTGACGGCGACCGTCAAGCGACTCGCCGACCGGGGCTTCGCCGACCACAAGCCGTACCGAGGCGTCGAGCTGACCCCCACCGGTCGCCGGCAGGCGGTCGCCTGCATCCGCCGGCACCGCATCGTCGAGCGGTTTCTGTCCGACATGCTGGGCTACGCCTGGAACGAAGCCGACCGCCTCGCCGGCTCCATCGAGCACGACCTGCCTCAGGAGGTGGAGGACCGACTGTTTGTTGCCCTCCACCGCCCGGCCACCTGCCCCCACGGCTTTCCCATCCCGGCTCCTGAGGTGACCGACATCCCGGAGATGCCGCCCCTTTACAGCCTCGAGCCTGGCGATGTCGCCGTGGTGGCCCTGCCGGGGTCGACCGAACACGACATCGTGGAGTTCCTCGACACCCTCGGGCTGCGACCCGGCGTGCGTGTCGAGGTGCGGGAGAAACACCCGTTTGACGGTCCGTTGGTCCTGCGGGTGGCCGACCATGACCGCACCGTGAGCGAGCGGATCGCCCAGGCGATCTTTGTCCGCAAGCTCGACCCGTCCAGCCCCACAGACGACAGCGGCCTCACCGATGACACCACCGGCGGCACCAGAGACGACACACGAAGGGAGCAATCGGCATGATCAACCTCCTCGCCGCTGAAGGGGGGTACCAGGCTTTCACGTTGCGAAGCAGCGACAAGCTCTGGTTGCTGTTCAGCGGCATTACCGCCCTCTTGGCCTTGGCCGTCGGGGCGTTTCTCGCCCGATCGGTCCTGGCCGAGGACCAGGGCACCCAGACGATGCAAGACATCGCCCACGAGATCCAGGTGGGTGCCCTCGCTTACCTGAAGCGTCAGTTCAAGACGATCATCGTCATCCTCGTCCCTCTGGTCGTCGTGGTGTTCGTCACGTCCACCAAGACGGTCAACACCAACACCGGCCTCGTCTCGTTGAGCTTTGTCTCGTCAGGGCTCTACCGGTCCATCGCCTTCATCGCCGGCGGCTTCCTCTCCGGCCTCACCGGGTTCATCGGCATGAGCCTGGCCACCCGTGGCAACGTGCGCACGGCGGCCGCGGCCAAGTCGGGGAGCATGCCCAAGGCCCTGTCAGTGGCCTTCCGCACCGGCGGCATCGCCGGGATGTTCACCGTCGGACTCGGCCTCCTCGGCGCCACGATCATCATCAGCGTCTTCCAAAACAACGCCTCCACCATCCTGATCGGCTTCGGCTTCGGTGGGTCGCTCCTCGCCCTCTTCCTGCGAGTCGGCGGCGGCATCTTCACCAAGGCCGCCGACGTCGGCGCCGACCTCGTCGGCAAGGTCGAAGCCGGCATCCCCGAGGACGACCCCCGCAACCCGGCGACCATCGCCGACAACGTGGGCGACAACGTCGGCGACTGCGCCGGCATGGCCGCCGACCTCTTCGAGTCCTACGAGGTCACCCTCGTCGCCTCCATCATCTTGGGTGTCGCCGCCTTCAAGTCCATCGGCGCCAACCCCGTCCTCGGCATCATCTTCCCTGTCGTCGCCCGCGCCCTCGGGGTGTTGGCATCGATCATCGGCGTCCTCGTCGTCAAGGCCCGAGAGGGCGAGAAGAATGCTCTCGCGCCCATCCGCCGCGGCTTCATCGTGGCCGGCGTGCTCACCCTCGTCGGCACCCTCGCCGTCGCCCTCTTCTACGTCGGCAACCATCACGGCGATGAGGGCTGGAAGTGCTTCGGCGCCGTCGCGACCGGTCTGATCCTGGCCCAACTCCTGAGCTACCTGACTGAGTACTTCACCTCGACCGAGACGGCTCCCGTACGGGAGATCGCCGAGGCGACCCGGACCGGTCCGGCCACGGCAATCCTCTCCGGTCTGAGCTCGGGTCTCGAGTCGAGCGTTTACGCCATCATCCTGATCGCGGCCGCCCTCGGCGTCGCCCTCGCCCTCGGCCACGGCAACCTCGAGTTCTCCTTCTACCTGGTCGCCCTGACCGGAATGGGCATGCTGGCGACCACCGGGGTCATCGTCTCGGAGGACACCTTCGGTCCGGTCTCGGACAACGCGGCCGGCATCGCCGAGATGTCCGGCGAGTTCAGCGGTGAGCCGGAGCGGATCATGGTCAGCCTCGACGCCGTGGGCAACACCACCAAGGCCGTCACCAAGGGATTCGCCATCGGATCGGCCGTCATCGCCGCCGTGGCTCTCTTCGCCAGCTTCATCGAGACGATCGGCGAACAACTCAAGCTCACCGACCCGGCGACCCACCTGGCGCTCGTGGGGACAGCGCTCTTCCGCAACATCTTCACGCAGGTCAACGTGGCCGACCCGAAGGTGTTCATCGGCCTGTTGATCGGGGGGGCGGTGCCGTTCCTGTTCGCGGCGCTCGCCATTCGAGCCGTCGGTCGGTCAGCGGGCGTGGTCGTCCAGGAGGTTCGCAAGCAGTTTCGCGAGCATCCCGGGATCATGGACTACACGGAGAAGCCCGACAACGCCGCCGTCATCGACATCTGCACGGCCGCGTCACTGCGCGAGTTGACGACGCCGGCGTTGCTCGCCGTGTTGACGCCCGCCATCGTCGGCTTCGGCATCTCCTACCTCGCGCTCGGCGCCTTCCTGGCCGCCGTCATCCTCACCGGTCAGTTGATGGCCAACTTCTTGTCCAACTCGGGCGGTGCGTGGGACAACGCCAAGAAGTTCATCGAGGATGGTCACGAGGGAGGCAAAGGGTCCGACGCCCACAAGGCGGCAGTCATCGGCGACACGGTCGGCGATCCGTTCAAAGACACGGCCGGTCCCGCCCTCAACCCCCTGATCAAGGTCATGAACCTGGTCAGCCTGTTGCTGCTCCCGGCCGTGATCAGCCTGCGCAACAACACCGGCGCGAGGTTCTCCATCGCCGGCGTCTGCCTCGTCATCCTCATCATCGCCATCGCCTTCAGCAAGCGCAGCACGGGATCCATCGGCGACGAGATCGCCGTCTCCTACGAGAAGGCGGCCGAGACCCACTCAGCCACCGACCTCCTGCGCGCCGATGTTGCGGCTGGTGCCGGTGAGACCGAGGTCGACCTGCTCGTCGCCATCGAAGTGGTGCTCGAAAACGCCGAGGGCGACTCCACCCTCATCCGCAAGCTGCGAGCCAAACGACAGGCGCTGTCCGACTCCTGACGGGGGCCAGCAGCACCAGGTTGGTAGGAAAGGTAGGCCCGTTTGCCGCGGCGTGTGGCGAGCGGGCCTACCTCCTTTCCGCTTGCCGGCGACGCCGGTGACGCTCTAGCTAGGGGGCGACGGGGTGGATGCCTCTTCGCGTCGGGCCCGCCGGATCTCCAGGACCAGTGGGATGGCCGAGATCACGATGACGGCAAGGAAGATCGGCACCAGGTACTCGTCGATGTTGGACACCGAGCTTCCGAGGGCGAAGCCGGCCAGAGTCACCCCGCAAATCCACAACGTCCCGCCGAGCATGTCGACGGGCAGGAACAATGCGTATCGCATCTTGCTGGCCCCGGCCACGATGGGCGTGAAGGTCCGGACGCCGGGGATGAAGCGGGCGAGCACGATCATGCGGGCGCCGCGCTCATCGAGGTAGTCCTGGGCCCGGTTGAGATGCTTCGGCTTGAAGAAGCGCGACTCGGGTCGGCTGAAGAGGGGCGGGCCGACGTTGCGCCCGAAGAGGTAGCCGACCTGATCACCGATCACCGCGGCCAGCACGCAGCCGATCAGGACGATGGCCAAGTTGAGGTGGACGTCCCCGGCCTTGTGGGTCGACGCCAGCAGGCCGGCGGTCACCAGCAGCGAGTCGCCGGGCAAGAAGAAGCAAAAGAACAGCCCCGACTCGGCGAAGATCACGGCGATCAGGCCCCACACGCCGTAGGTGTTGATGATGTGAGTTGGGTCGAGGGCGTGCACTTCGGAGAGGGTAGTCGGAGCCGTCCTTTTGACAGCGGGCCGTCGCCGTGTCAACGGTGGAAAACAACGTGAGCAAGTCACTCGTCATCGTGGAGAGCCCGGCCAAGGCCCGGACCATCTCCAAATTCCTGGGCAACGACTATGTCGTCGAGGCCTCCTACGGCCATGTCCGTGACCTTCCCCGGGGCGCCGGGGACGTGCCCGAGGCCTACAAGGGCTTGGCCTGGGCCCGCGACGGCGTGGACCCCGACAACGACTTCAAGACGCTCTACGTGGTGCCCGCCGACAAGAAACAGCAGATCCGCAAGCTGAAGGCGCTCCTCAAAGACGCCGACGAGCTGTACCTGGCTACCGACGAGGATCGCGAGGGCGAAGCCATCTCCTGGCACCTTCTGGAGGTCCTGGCCCCCCACATCCCGGTCAAGCGGATGGTCTTCCACGAGATCACCCAGTCCGCCATCGAACGCGCCGTGCGGGAGTGGCGAGAGCTCGACATGCCCCTCGTCGACGCTCAAGAGACGCGCCGGATCCTCGACCGCCTCTACGGCTATCAGGTGTCGCCGGTGCTCTGGCGCAAGATCGGCCCCAACCTGTCGGCCGGTCGGGTGCAGAGCGTCTTCACCCGGATCGTCGTCGAGCGGGAGCGGGCCCGGATGGCCTTCCGTTCCGCGGGCTGGTGGGACATCGAGGGCCACTTCACCCAAGCCACGGCCACGGCCACGGCCACGGCCACGGCCGCGGCCACCAAGGCCCCGAATGTTGCCGGCAGCCTGGTCGCCCTCAACGGCACCCGCCTGGCGTCGGGCCGCGACTTCAATCCAGATGGCACCCTCGCCACCAAGACCCCGGTCGTCCGCCTCGACGAGGAGACGGCTACGGGACTGGCCGCCCGCCTCATAGGGGCCCCCGCCGAGCTGACCGTCCGCTCGGTCGACGAGAAGCCGTACACGGCCCGACCGCAGGCCCCCTTCATCACCTCCACCCTTCAGCAGGAGGCCGGCCGCAAGCTGCGCTTCGACGCCCGCCGCACGATGCAGATCGCCCAGCGGCTGTATGAGAACGGCTTCATCACCTACATGCGCACCGACAGCACGACGCTGTCGGAGACGGCCCTCACCGCCGCCCGCGACCAGGCGCGCACCCTGTACGGCCCCGAGTACGTCCCCGACCAACCTCGCCTCTACGCCAAGAAGGTCAAGAACGCCCAGGAGGCCCACGAGGCCATCCGTCCCGCCGGCGAGTCATTCCGAACGCCCGATCAGATCGCATCCGAGGTAGGCCCCGACGAGCACCGGCTGTATGACCTCATCTGGAAGCGAACGGTCGCCTCGCAGATGACCGACGCCAAGGGTCAGACCGTGCAAGTCCGCTTCGGCGGTCTGTCAACGGCAGGCGAGGATGCGGAGTTCGCGACGAGCGGCAAGGTCATCACGTTCCCGGGTTTCCTGCGCGCCTACGTCGAGGGCGCCGACGATCCCGAGGCCGAGCTCGAAGATCAGGAACGTCCCCTACCTCGCCTCGCCGTCGGTGACCGCCTCAGCATCGAGGACCTCGAGCCCAAGTCGCACGCCACCTCCCCGCCGGCCCGCTACACCGAGGCCACGCTCATCAAGGCCGTCGAGGAGCTCGGCGTCGGCCGGCCGTCGACGTACGCCACCATGATCGGCACCATCCAGGACCGCGGCTATGTCTGGAAGAAGGGCACGGCCCTGGTCCCGTCGTGGACGGCGTTCGCGGTCGTGACCCTTCTCGAACGCCACTTTGCCGACCTCGTCGACTACGCCTTCACGGCGCGACTCGAGGATGACCTCGACGAGATCGCCAACCGTTCACAAGAACGCGTCCCGTGGCTGCGTGACTTCTACTTCGGCGCCCAGAGCAACGGCGACGCCGACGCCGACGCCGCTGCCGCCGCCCATCCCGGCCTGAAGGCCCTCACCACCGATCGCCTCGACGAGATCGACGCCCGCGACGTCAACTCCATCCCCGTCGGCGTAGATGCCGACGGCAACGAGCTGGTCGTGCGCGTGGGCCGGTACGGCCCGTACCTCCAGCGGGGCGACGACCGCGCCTCGCTGCCGGAGGATCTCGCTCCCGACGAGCTCACGCCCGAGCGAGCCGCCCAACTGTTGGCCGCGCCGCAGGGACCCCGGGTCCTCGGCACCGACCCGGCGACGGGCGACGAGGTCACGGTGCGCTCCGGCCGCTTCGGCGCGTACGTCCAGCGCGGCGAGCTCGTCGAGGGAGCCAAGGTCAAGCCGCCGCGGGCCTCGCTGTTCAAGACCATGACCCCGGAGACGGTGACGTTCGAGGAAGCCCAGCAGCTCCTGACCCTGCCCCGCGTTGTCGGCGTCGACCCCGCCGACAACGTCGAGATCACCGCCCAAAACGGTCGCTATGGGCCCTACATCAAGAAGGGCACCGACAGCCGCTCGCTGGCCGCAGAGGACCAGCTCCTCACCATCGGCCTGCCCGAGGCGCTCGCCATCCTCGCCGAGCCCAAGCGTGGCCGCGGTGCCGGTGCCGCCAAGCCGCCCCTGAAGGAGCTCGGCCCCGACCCGGTGAGCGGCCGGCCGATCATCGTGAAGGAAGGCCGCTTCGGCCCGTACGTCACCGACGGCGAGACCAACGCCACGCTCTCGGTCCGCGCCGGGGATACTCCGGAGAATGTGACCGCTGAGCGCGCCGCCTCTCTCCTGCAGACTCGGCGTGAGACCGGCCCACCGGCAAAGCGCTCTGGTCGGACTGCCTCTGCCACCAAGAAAGCGCCGGCCAAGAAGACGGCGGCTCGCAAGGCGGCAGCCAAGAAGGCGCCCGCCAAGAAGAAGGCCGACAGCGCGGGCAGCGACGGCTAGTTGCGCAACGGCCACGTTCCCCAAGGCCCTCCCTGGGGGCGACGGCGACCGGCGGTAGCCTGACCGGAGTGGCGGAACCCACCTCAGAGTCCTCGCGGGGGGACCGCTCGATCGGGCAGGAGAAGGCCGATCAGTACGTCAACGCGTTGGGTGACTTGGGGTCGATCGAGCGGGTCGGCTTGTTCGGCGGCGGCTATCGACGCCTGTTCAAGGCCCAACTGGTTTCGTCCTTCGGGGACTGGGTCGGCTTCTTGGCCGTCGCCGCCCTCGCCGCCAAAGTCGGCAAGTCGAATGCCGACGTGGCCGTCGGCGTGGTGTTGTCAGGTCGGCTGATCCCCGGCTTCTTCTTCGGTGCCTTCGCCACCGCCCTTTTGGATCGGTGGGATCGCAAGAAGGTGATGGTGTTTTGCGACATCGGGCGCGGTCTGATCGTGGCCCTGCTGCCGTTCGTGCACAGCATCATCGGACTCTTCCTGCTGTCGGTGCTGCTCGAATTGCTGACCCTGATGTGGACGCCGGCCAAGGAGGCGTCCGTGCCCAACCTGGTGCGGCCCGATCAGTTGGCGGCGGCCAACTCGGCGTCGATGGGCGCCGCCTACGGCACCATCGTCCCCGCCGTCCTGCTCTTCCCGGCGCTCACCTTCATCGCCGCCCTGCTCCACAACGTCAGTTGGCTCCACTTCCTCAATCAAGAGTCGTTGGCCATCGACCTCGACGTGGCCACGTTTTTCGCGTCGGCGTTCCTCATCTCTCGGATGACCCTTCCGCAGAAGACCCCCGAGCAGAAAGCAGCCGTCGCGGCCGCCACCTTGGCCTCCATGTGGCGCGAGGGAAAGGAGGGGTGGAAGTTCATCCGCAGCACCTATCAGGTGCGCGCCGTGATCATCGGATTTTGCACCGGCCTCATCGGTGGCGGGATGGTCGTCCCTCTCGGCATCACCTATTCATCGACCATCCTGCACGAGGGGGCTACCGGCTTCGGACTGCTCGAGTTGGCGCTGGGCGTGGGCGTCGCCGCGGGGGTCATGCTGTTCGCGGCGACGCAGAATCGACTACCGCACCATCGGATGTACGCCGTCTCGGTCTTGGGTGCGGGCATCGCCCTCCTACTGGCCGCATGCATGTCCAACATCGGGCTCGTCATGTTGTGCATCGGCGTGTTCGGCATGTTCGTCGGCGCCGTCTACGTGCTCGGCTTCACGATCCTGGGGGCCAGCACGTCGGACGAGCTCCGCGGCCGCATCTTCGGCGTCTTCTACACCCTGGTGCGGCTCTGCCTGCTGCTGGCCTTCACGTTGGCGCCCCTGCTGGCCGGCCTGCTCGATGGCGTGTCCGCCCACTTCCGCGTGCGGATCGGCAAGGTGCTCGTCCGTCACGAGGTCGGCACATCGTCGCTCCACGTCGCCCTGCCCGGTGCCCGGCTGACGTTGTGGCTCGGCGGGCTCATCATCGTGTTCGCGTCCTGGATCGCCCACCGGGATCTGCGGCGCGCGTGACAGGTCGTTGACCGGTTGTTGGATCGCCCTCGAGGGGGGCGAGGGTTCGGGCAAGTCCACGCAGGCCCGTCGGCTGGCCTCCGCCCTCGGCGCCGTGCTGACCCGCGAGCCGGGCGGGACGGCGCTGGGGGCGCGGATCCGGGAGTTGCTGCTCTCGCCGGCGGAGCCGGCCGCCGGGGCGGCCGGGGCGGCCGGGGCGGCCGGGGCGGCCGGGATGGATCCCCGAACGGAGACATTGCTGATGGCTGCCGATCGGGCCGAGCACTTCGCGGCGGTGATCTCGCCGGCGCTGGCCGCCGGATTGGTTGTGGTCAGCGACCGGTCGGCGTGGTCATCCCTCGCCTATCAGGGGTATGCCCGGGAGCTCGGAGCCGGTGCGGTGCGGGGCATCTCGGACTGGGCCATGCACGGGCGGTGGCCGGACCTGGCCGTCCTGGTGGACGTGCCGCCAGCAGTAGCGGCCGGGCGGCTGGCCGCCGCCGGGCGGGTCCCGGACCGGCTCGAAGCCGAGGGAGCGTCCTTCCATGGGCTGGTCCGGGCCGGCTTCGCCGCTCTGGCCGCCGACTCGCCTGACCGCTGGGTTGTCGTGGACGGCGACGGTTCCGAGGAAGCGGTCGCGGCGCGGGTCCTCGCCGCGGTCAACGACCGCCTCGCCCTCTGACGTCTGGAGGCGCTTCCGGACGCAAGCCGGGTGTCCGCCTCTCCCTCCGGGCCGGGCCGCGGCTGGGTAGATTCTCCGAAGTGACCGACGCCTCGACAGGCTCCGCAGCCGGCGCGCTGTACGACGGCGTACCCGGCCAGCAGGCCGTGACCGACCAGCTCCGGCGGGCGGCGGCGCGACCGGTGCACGCCTACCTCTTCGTGGGGCCGCCCGGGACGGGCAAACGCCGGGCCGCCCAGGACTTCGCCGCCAGCCTGTTGTGCCCGGACGGCGGCGACGGCACCTGCCGCGTCTGCCAGCAGGCCCGCGCCGGGACCCACGTGGACGTCGAGGTCGTCGAGCGGACGGGGGCTTTCATCACCGTCGATCAGGCTCATCAGATCACGACCATGGCGGCGCGCACGCCGGTCGCCGGGCGGCGCAAGGTCCTTGTCCTCGTCGATTTCCACCTGGTCCAGAAGGCGGCGCCGGCGCTGCTCAAGACCATCGAGGAGCCGCCTGCGTCGACCGTCTTCGTGGTGCTCGCCGACCACGTGCCGCCGGAGCTGGAGACCATCGCCAGTCGGTGTGTCACCTTCACCTTCCGCCCTCTTTCGGAGGACACGATCCGCGGCGCCTTGGAAGCGGAGGGGATCGGCGCCCGAGCGGCCGAGGAGGCGGCCCGAGCTTCGGGAGGGCGTCTCGACCGGGCTCGTCTGTTGGCGCTCGACCCGGACGTGGCATCCCGCCGCGCCCTCTGGGAGGGTGTCCCGGCGCGGCTGGACGGCACCGGAGCGACGGTTGCCACCCTCACGGTGGAGCTACTCGACGGGATCCAGCACGCCAAGGTCTCGGACGCGTTGACCGCACAGCAGTCCGCCGAGCTTGCCGCCCTTGCTGAGCGGGAGAAGCTGACGGGGGAGCGAGGGTCGGGCCGCAAGGATCTCGAGGCCCGCCACAAGCGCGAGCAGCGCCGGTTGCGGACGGACGAGCTGCGGTCGGGGCTCGCCACCCTGGCGGCGGCGTACCGCGACCGGGCGGCCCGACCAGGCCCGGCTCGAGGGGTGGCGTCGGCTGTCGCCGCCGTCGCTCGGATCCAGGTGGCGAGCGAGGCCCTGATCCGCAACCCCAACGAGGCGCTGTGGTTGCAGGCCCTCCTGCTCGGGCTGCAACGGTCTTAGCGACCCCGACTACTCTTGTCCGGTCCGGCATGGTCCGGCCCGCCCGTGTACCTCAGTCGGTAGAGGGTCGCACTCGTAATGCGAACGTCGTGAGTTCGATTCTCACCGCGGGCTCCAGCTGTTGTCCCCGCTTCAGATGCCTTCCACCCGCCCGTGGACAAACGGCGTGCGACCGCCCCGCAGGGCCCCGGTCTCGGCGTCGATGGTGACCCCGCCCCAGTAGCCGCGCGGCACAGTCGGGTCGTCGACGCCTCGGGCGCTCACGCGCTGTCCGAGCGCCTCAACGGCGGCAAGCAGCTGCGGATCGAACGTGTCATCCACGATTTCGGGGACGTCGGCTATCACGGCGGCCATGGCGTCTTCGGGAGGTACGCCGGCTCCGATGTGGCGCTCGATGGCGGCCTGAATGGCGGCGACGGCGCTGGTGATCCCGTTGAGAAGTCCCTTGGGCCCCTCGCCGTCGTCGTCGTCGATGGACTTGGCCTCGACGGCGGAGTTGATGGAGTCGCCCGAATAGAGATCCGACGCGTGGAAAAGCGGTTGGCTCACCGCCTCCTTCACCGACAGGCCCGTCCCGAGGACGCTCGCGACGCACTCCAACGTGACCGCTTGCAGGCCGGCGCCGATGCTGCTCGAGACCAGGACGGGCTTGCCGTTGCGAAGGGCGATGGACGGCGCCATGGGGTGGGGCAAGGGGTCGCCGGGCGTGATGGTGGCGAGTACCTGCTGCTGGAAGCAAGCCGCGTCAGGAATGGAGACGCCGTCGACGAAGATCCCGGTCGTGCCGTACATGCTGGTGTTGATGCTGTGGCACACGGCCGCGCAGTTGCCGTCGGCATCGACCGTCACCACGAAGTCCGAATGGCTACCGGTCACAACGCTCGGGCCGACGAATCGGCCGGCGGCCTGCATCTCCTTCCACACATGCTGAGCGTGCTCTGGGTCGATGCGCGTCATGGGCGGCAGCCCGGAGAGAGCGCCGCCCTGCCGAGTGATCTGGATGAGCCAGTAGAGCGACTCCGGTGAGGAGGACGCATCGGACAGCCCCGCCTCCTGCACCAGGTTGAGCCCCTCGATCAGGTGGACGCCGCCGAGGTCGGGCAGGCCCGGCCCGTAGACGTCGTGGCCACAAAAACTCCCGGTGATGGGTGCGGCCCAGATCGGCTGATAGTCCCGCAGGTCCTCCAACGAAGCCTTGCCGCCCTCAGCATTGACGGCCTCGACGAAGTGCTCGGCCCACTCCCCGCGGTAGATGTAGTCGACGCCCTCGGCGGCCACCCGACGCAGCGTGTCGGCCAGTTGCGGCAAGCGAAGGACGTTGCCGCTCGTGGGCAGATTGCCATCGGCATCGAGGAATATGGCCCGTCCTTCAGGCGTGCGCATCAGCACGTCACGCCGCATCTCGTATGCCCCCGCCTGGCCCGGGTTGAGCCGGAAGCCGGAGTCCGCAACATGGATGGCCGGGGCAAACAAGTCAGCCCAGTCGAGCTTGCCGAAGCGGGCGTGGGCCGCGTTGATCCCGGCGAAGAAGCCCGGCACGAGCGCGGTGCGGCCGCTGGGTTGCGGAGGCGGTGGGATGGTGGCCGCATCCGTCTCACCTTTGAAGGTGCCGAAGCCGGCGGACAGTGACGTGACCTCGCCCGTCGCCGCTTCGAAGTGGATCAAATGGAAGATGCCTGCGTAGCTCACCCACGCCCCCGCGGCCAGGGCGATCTGGGTCAGGGCGGTGGTGATGGCCGCGTCAACGGCCGAGCCGCCGGCGGCGAGGACGTGGCGGCCGGCAACCTGGCCGAACGGCCCGGTCGATCCGACGACGATGGCACGGGCGAACTCGCCGGTGGCCGGCTGAAGATCACGAAGGTCGGTTGCGCCGTCGGTGAGCAGGATGGTGTCCGAGTCGGGCCAGCTGCTGGGGTCGAGGTTGGTGTCGGTGGTCGTCATGTGCTGCGTATCCTGCCCCGCCGTCAGAGGGGCTGCATTCAACGTTCGTCGTAATGCATCGCGCCGTGGTGCGACCTACCCTCCTCACCGATGTCGACCCCCCCGTTTGACCGCTTCGTGAAGTTTCCCGAGCTGACCGAGCTCCTCGAGGGCATGGCCCGTGACCATCCGACCCTCCTCGAGCTGTCCGTGATCGGCAAGTCCTATGAGGACCGGGAGATCTGGCTGTGCACGGTGACCAACACCGAGACCGGTCCCCACCATGAGAAGCCGGCGATGTGGATCGACGCCAACATCCATGCCACGGAGTTGACGGGGTCGGTCGCCGCTCTCCATCTGCTCCACCGCCTGGTCAGCGGGTACGGCAACGACCCGGCCGTGACCCACGTTCTCGACACGAGGTGCTTCTACATCGTGCCGCGACTCAATCCCGACGGCGCCGAGCTGGCCATGGCCGAGCGGCCGCGGTATCTCCGGTCCTCCGTGCGCCCGTGGCCGCGGACCGATCAGCAGGACGGGCTGATCGAGGAGGACATCGACGTCGACGGGCGGATCCTCACCATGCGCATCCCGGACTCCAACGGGGCGTGGAAGATCTCGGCTGCCGATCCCCGCCTCATGGTGCCGCGCGACCCCGCCGAAGAAGGGCCCGGTCGTTACTACCGGCTCCTGACCGAGGGTCGTATCGAGGGGTACGACGGTGTCTCCATCCCCTACGCGCCCCCGCTCAGTGGTCTTGACCTCAACCGCAACTATCCCGTGGACTGGCGGCACCCGGGCGAGCAGCGCGGCGCCGGGCCGTACCCCACCTCCGAGCCGGAGATTCGCGCCACCGTCCAGGCGATCGTCGAACGCCCCAACATCGGCGCCTTCATCCAGTACCACACCCAGTCGGGCGTGCATCTGCGTCCCTATGGCAACAAGGCGGACGACGCGTTGCCGTGGTGGGACCTGCGCGTCTACACCGCGATCGGCGCCAAAGCGACGGAGTTCACCGGCTATCCGGCGGTGTCGGTGTATCACGACTTTCGGTACGACCCGAAGGACGTCATCACCGGCGTCGCCGATGACTGGGCCTATGACCATCTCGGGGTGTTCGCCTGGACGACGGAGTTTTGGAGTCCGTTGCGCGCCGCGGGGATCACCGACTTCAAGTTCATCGACTGGCACCTGGACCACCCTTTTGACGACGATCTCAAGCTGCTGGCCTGGAGTGACGAGGAGCTGGGCGGGGGTGGGTTCGTCGAGTGGTACCCGTGGGACCATCCTCAGCTCGGGGCCGTCGAGCTGGGTGGGTGGCATGACGAATTCTGCTTCCGCAACCCACCCCGGCATCTTCTCGAAGCCGAGGTCGCCCCTCACTCCGAGCTGGCCATCTGGCACCTCGCCATATCCCCGAGGTTGTCGGTCCGCGAGACGGACGTGCTCCCGCTCGGCGACGATGCCTGGCGGGTCCGGGTCGTGGTCGAAAACACCGGTTGGCTCCCGACCAACGTCACGCAGCGGGCCATCGAGCGCAAGGTCGTCCGCCCGCTCGAGGCGGAGATCACGAGCGAGGTCGACGTGATCGGCGAACGACGGGTCGAGCTCGGACAGCTGACCGGCCGAGCCTTGAAGCCTTCGATGCTCGGTGCTGGCGATCCCACCACCGACCGAGCCAAGGCCGAGTGGATCGTCCGGGCACCGGCCGGGACCGAGGTGGACGTCGAGTTGCGCCACCAACGTGCGGGGGTCGTGCGCTGTCGCGTTGCGCTCGAGGCGACGCCGGCGTGAAGCCGAGTCAGCGGAAGCGGAGTTGCAACTCGATGGCGAGACGCTCGTCGGGGTCGGTGAGATCGAGATTGGCCAACTCGCACACGCGGCGCAGCCGATAGCGGAACGTGTTGGGATGCGTTCCGATCCGCTGGGCCGCGGCCGGGATGTCGCCGAAGGCCGCTAGGTAAGCCTCGAGCGTTTCGAGGAGGGCACCACCGGCCTTGCGGTCTTGCTCCAGGAGGAGGTCGAGCTTGCCGGCGCGCAAGTGAGGGCGCTCGTCAAACAGGTCGCCGAGCTCGAGGAGCAAGGCCTGGGCCCGCACGTCGTCGATCGTGCCGACGAGGCGGTCTCGCTGCTTGCCGCCGAGGACACGCAAGACCCGGTCAGCCTGGGCGCGAGACCAGGGCACGTCGCGGAGATGTTCGACCGGAGATCCGATGCCGATGTGGAGATCGGCGGCGAGCACGTCGCGACCCCGCTCCAGGACGTGCTCGGCGAGTTGCACCAGCGGCGCCAGGTCGGGCTTGGTCAGGGGGAGCAGGGCGTAGATCGTGCGGCCGATGGGCACCTGGACGGCGCGTCGCCGGAACGCCTCGCAATAGAGCGAGACAAATCCGAGGGCTCGCTCCCGTTGCAACACGAGGGCGGCGTCGTCCTCGGCTTGCAGCTCGAAGGCGACGACGGCGAACCTCGACGCCACTTCCAAGCCCAGACGGCCGGCCAGAACGTCCAACGGTCCGCGTCCATCCAGCACCGCGCGCAGCGTGTCTCCTCGCAGCCGGCGCTCGAGATCCTCCCCGACCTGATGTCGCACCAGGTGGAGCGACGCGATGTGAGCGGCTTGCCGAAGCGCCTCCTCAGCGCCTGCGTCGAAGGGCTGGTCACCTTCGCCGACCCAGATGGAGCCGAGGATCTCCTTACCGGCGCGCACGGCGATGGCCAGCCGATTGCGCAGCCGCGTCCCGTCCGGGTTGGCGAGCTCGACCCGAATGACGCCTTCGCTCGACCAGAGCTGACGGAAGATGCCGGCCGCCGTCAACTGCTGGACCCACTCGTTGGGCACCCGCCGCTCGAGGATCGTCTGACGGCGGGCGTCGTCGATGGGGCCGTCGAGGCTCGAGTAGGCCAACACGCGCGAGTGCGGGTCCTCAATCGTCACGGCGCCGCCGACCATGGCCGAGACGGCGTTGGCCAAGGAGAAGAGGTCGCCGAGTCCGATCGATGCCCCGTTGGTCTCGGCCTCCACCCCCGCGCTCGTGATGGCCGTGCGGAGCAAGGCGTGGACCTGGGCCCAGGTGATCTCCGGGGTGACCGCCAAGAGGGCGATACCGGCGCTATCTGCGGCCTCGAGGAGGCGAGCGGGGACGGCGCCGCGCAGTTTGATCGCCACCGCGGCGGCCCCGGCGCGGCCGGCGCGGGCGGTCAGGTCCAAGATCGCGGTTTCGGAAGGGGAGAAGCCGACGGCGAGGAGCAACTCCGCCGGGCCGGGGTTGGCGTCCTCCGTCGGGTCGACGATCGTGACGTGGCTGACTCGCGCGCCGGTGCCGCTCGACGCGGCCACCACGTCGAAGATCGATGCCCCCAGTGTTTCCAGCAGCGAACCAACGGTCGCCCCGTCGCTCATCCGGTGATAGTACCGGGCGACAATAAAGAGGCTTGATTGTCGTAGGCGGCCACAGAGCCACCCGGCCTACATTTGCTCAATGGACCTCATGGCTCAGCCGGTTGGGTTGGCGGACGTACAGGCGGCGCAGAAGGTCATCAGCGGGGTGCTGCATCGCACACCCACGGTCACGTCGGGTCAACTCAGCCGACGCATCGGCGCGGACATATTCCTCAAAGCGGAGCTCTTCCAGAAGACGGGATCGTTCAAGGCGCGCGGCGTCGTCAACCGGCTGCATCACCTCACGGCGCTGGAGCGGGAGCGGGGGCTCATTACCGTGTCCTCCGGCAACCACGCCCAAGCGCTGGCCTGGGCCGCGGGCGAGGCGGGGATCGCAGCCACCGTTTTCATGCCCGCGAGCGCCAGCCCGGTCAAGGTCGAGGCCTCCACCGAGTACGGCGCCAAGGTGGTGTTGCACGAGACGGTCCACGAGGCCCTGGCCAAGGCTGACGCGGTAGTCGCCAACGAGGGTCTTGTCATGATCCATCCGTTTGACGATCCCCGCATCATCGCCGGCGCCGGCACGCTCGGGCTGGAGATCGCCGAGGATGTCGAGGGCGTCGATGTCGTCGTCTGCCCGGTCGGCGGGGGTGGCCTCCTGTCGGGCGTGGCCGTCGCCATCCGAGGCCTCTACCCCAAGGCGCGGATCATCGGGGTCGAACCTGAGGGCGCCGCCGTCATGACCCAGGCGCTCGCCGCCGGATCGCTGGTCCGCCTGGAGACGACCAACACGGTGGCCGACGGTCTCGCTCCGCCCACGGCCGGGGTCTTGACCCTCGAGATCGCCCAGCTCCTCGTCGACGAGGTGGTGACCATGCCCGACGAGGAGATCCTCGAGGGGATGCGGGCCCTGATGCGTTACGCCAAGTTGTTTGCCGAGCCCTCGGGCGGTGCCGCCTTCGGAGCCCTACTCTCCGGTCGCGTGGCCGTCCGGCGCGGTGAGCGGGTCGTCGCCATCGTCAGCGGCGGCAATCTCGATCTCGAGCGCCTCCGGACGCTGGCGGCCGGCACGCAGGCAACGAGCTGAATGAAGGAGGCGCCATGACCACGGTGCGCGGCGGGGTGCTCATCGACGGCACGGGCAGTGAGCCTCGGGCGGCCGATGTGGTGCTCGACGATGCGACCATCACCGACGTCGTACCCCGGGGCGGGGCCGGCGCCGCGACGTCGGTCGGCGAGGTCGGCGACGTCGATGCCGATGGTCTTTGGGTCCTGCCCGGGCTCATCGACCTCCACAGCCATCTGGGCATTCTCGACCCGTTGGACGCAAGCCCCATGCCCATCGCCGAGGCGGCTGCCCGGCTGTTTGAAAACGCGGAGCTCTGCCTCCTCTCCGGCCACACGACGGCCCGCGAGGTCGGCGGGGCCGACGGTGGGCTCAAGAGGGTCATCGACCTGGGGCTGGTGGCCGGCCCGCGGCTGTTCCCGTCAGGCCCCATCCTATCCCAGACCGGCGGTCATGGCGACCACCGCATGCCCTTCATCGATCACGCCCACGGCGGGTCGATCCCCGGGCTCACTCAGCCGAGCCAGGTTTGCGATGGGCCCGAGGGCGTCCGCATCGCCGTGCGCAACGCCTTCCGGCAGGGCGCCACGCAGATCAAGGTGTGCGTGTCGGGCGGCGTGGTGTCGTTCACCGACGACCCCAAAGAGGCGCAGTTCACCGTCGCCGAACTGCGGGCGGCCGTGGAGGAAGCCCGTACCCACGGCACCTACGTCACGGCCCACGCCCACAGCGTGCAAGGCATTCGCAATGGTCTCGAAGCCGGTCTCGAATGCTTCGAGCACGGCACCCTCCTCGACGAAGAGACGGCCCAACTCATGGCCAAGCACGGCGCGGCGATGGTGCCGACGCTGGCCATCCTTCGGATCCTCCAGACCGACGGGCCCAAGCTCGGGATTCCCCCGGAGCTGTTGGCCAAGGCCAATGGCATGTTTGATCACATGAAGGAGTCCATCCGCCTGGCGACCGCCGCGGGTGTCGTCGTCGGCTCCGGGACCGACCTGCTGGGTCTCGCCCAAAACCAACGAGGCATGGAGATCGCCGTGCGGGCCGAGGCTGATTCGGCCATGGCTGCCATCGTGGCGGCGACGGCGACCAACGCTCGGATCTTGCGTCGCCCTGATCTCGGTGTCGTCGCGGCCGGCAAGGTGGCCGACTTGGTCGCTCTCGACTTCGACCCGCTGGCCGAGCCGGACAAGTTCACCGACCCCGACCACGTAGTCCTTGTCATCAAGGACGGGCGGGTCGTCAAAGACCTCCGTTAGCGGCCGGCCACTCGTATCCACGAGCCAGGCCGCGTAGCCTCGGCGCCCATGCCTCCACCCTCCTCCGCCGCTGACGTCGTCGTCGTGGGCGGGGGCATCGCCGGAGCTTCGGTCGCCTACAACCTCGCTGGCATGGGCGCCACGGTGACCCTCGTCGACCGCCACCACGCCGGTCGGGCAACCGACGCCGGTGCCGGAATCCTCTCGCCCCAGACGAGCGGCAACCCGCTCCACTCGTGGTTTGAGTTGGTGATGGCGTGCGGTGCCTACTACGAGGACTTGATCGACGAGCTGGCGGAGACGGGCGCGCCTGACACGGGCTATGCCCGCTGCGGCCTCCTCACCGTCGCCCTAGCTGACTGGGACATCGGCGAGTACGACGCCGTGGCCGATCTGGCCCTCCAACGCGGCCGTGCGACGGGCGCCGACATCCGTGCTGTCGACGCGCAGGAGGCCGCCAGTCACTTCCCACCGGGGGCCCCGATCACTCGGGCCCTCTACAACCCGGTCGCGGCGCGCATCGATGGCCGCAAGATCACCGCCGCGCTGCTTCACGCCGCGATCGGCCGAGGCGTCCAGGTTGTCGAGGGCAGCGCCGAGGGGATCAGCCTGAGCGGGGGGCGCGTGACGGCCGTGACGGTCGGCGGCGGGACACTCGCGTGCGGCGCGTTGGTGGTGGCCGGCGGGGCCTGGTCCCCGGCCCTCGGTGAGCAGTTGGGTGTCTCTCTTCCGATCTTCCCCGACCGCGGCCAGATCATCCATCTCGATGTGGCGCCCGACGGAGGACATGACACGGGAGAATGGTCCATCTTCCAGCCGGCCTTCGGCTTCTACTTCGTGTCGTGGCCCGGCGGGCGGGTCGTCGTCGGTGCGACCCGCGAGCGAGCCGGGTTCGATGTGCGTCCCACGGTCGCGGGCGTGCGGCAGGTGCTCGACGAGGTGGCGCGAGTGGCGCCCGGTCTCACGTCGGCAGCGATTGCCGACATACGCGTCGGTCTGCGCCCGGTATCCAAGGATGAGCTCCCGATTCTCGGACCCCTACCCGGCCTGGCCAACGCCCACGCCGCCACCGGCTATGGCGCCAACGGCCTCCTGCTCTCACCGTGGTGCGGTCACCTCGTGGCCGCCGGAGTCGTCGGAACGGTCCCGGCCGAGCTCGACGCCTTTCGCGCTGACCGCTTCCGGCCCAAGGTCGTCGCGTGACGGGCGCCGTGTCATCCGTGGTCGCGGCCACAGGCGTCGCGACGCTCACCTTGTGTCAGCCCCAGACTCGCAATGCGCTGACCCCCGACCTCCTCAACGATCTGGGTGACGCCTTGACGGCCGCCCTGGGCGACGACAACGTCCGGCTGATCGTCATGACCAACGAGGGCAACACCTTTTGTGCCGGCGCTGACCTCAAGGGTGGGTCACCCACACCCGCGCGTTATGGCCTCGTGCAGATCCTCCAGACGATCCTCGACGCCCCCAAGCCCATCGTCGGTCGCATCGCCGGGCATTGCATGGGAGGCGGCGTCGGATTGGCGGCCGCGTGCGACATCTCGGTCGCGGCCGAGGACGTTCTCTTTGGTTTCACCGAGGCGCGGATCGGTGTGGCGCCCGCGGTCATCTCGGTCGTCTGCCTGCCCAAGATGCGCCGAGCCGACGCGTCGGAGCTCTTCCTTTCGGGCGAGCGCATCAGCGCGGCGCGGGCCGTGGAGGTTGGTCTCATCAACCGATGCGTCCCCGCCGAAGAGCTCGACGCGGCAGTCTCCGACGTCGCCGCCAAGGTGGCGGCCGGGGGACCCGAGGCGCTCGCCGCGTGCAAGCAGCTCATCATCCGGGTGCCCGACATGGAGCGCGGCGATGCCTTCACCTGGACCGAGGCGTTGTCGGCCCGGCTCTTTGCCTCCGACGAAGCCACCGCCGGGATCGCTGCCTTCCGCAGCCGGATGGCGGCACCGTGGGTAGCACGCGAGACTCCGGCATCATGACCTGGACGGTTTCATGACCTGGTCGGCTTCATGACCTGGTCGGTCGAAGGCAAGAAGGCGTTGGTCACCGGGGGGTCGACGGGGATCGGCTCGGCCATCGCCAAAGAGCTGGCCGGCGCCGGCTGCACCGTCGGTATCTGCGCCCGCCGGGCCGACATGCTCGCGGCCGTCCTCGCCGATTGCCAGAAGGCCGCGCCGGCCTCGCGAAGCTGGGTCATCGACCTGGCCGACCTCGACGGCATCGCCGCCTTCGCTTCCCGAGCCGAGGACGAGTTGGGCGGGATCGACATCATCGTCAACAACGCCGGCATGCCCAAGCGACGTCACGCCACCGCGCTCACCGTCGCCGAGGTCGACCAGGTGATGGCCCTCAACTACTTGTCGCCGGTCCACCTGATCCTCGCCCTCCTACCGGGAATGCTGGCGCGTGGCGACGGGCGGATCGTCAACGTGTCGTCGGTCGCGGCCCGCTTCGGTCCGCCCCGCGAGGCTGCGTACGCGGCCAGCAAGGCGGCCGTCAGCGCCTTCTCCGAATCGCTCTCCCTCGATCTCCACGGCTCGGGCGTCACCGTCCACGTCGTCAATCCGGGCATCATCGACACCGAGCTCTTCCACCTCCCCGACAACGAACCCTCGCTGGGCGACCTCCCGCCCGAGCGGCCGGAGGATCTCGCCCTCGCTGTGCGACGCCAGATCGAGGAGGGACAGTTTGAGCTGTGGTTCCCCGCGTGGATGAAGGACATCGCTCTGGACAAGATGACCGACATCGATCGGTTCCTTGCCGGCGCGGCGGCCTACACCGCCGACCGCGTGCGCGCCATGGGGCTGGTCGACCCGATCACAGCACGGCGCGCCCCCGGCTGAAGGCCATCCTGCAAGCCTGACAGGGGCGTCAGGGTTAGGCTGAGCTGGTGCCCCCGACCCTGAAGGCTTGCCACCCTCTGCATCCCATCGACGCTGACGAGATCGCCGCCGCGTGTGGGGTGGCGCGGGAGCATTACGCCGAGCACGTCGACCACCCCAAGACCAATGGCACGGGTGAGACCACTCCCAAGCTTCGCTTCCCTGTCGTCGCCCTGGTCGAACCCGACCGCGACACGCTGCGCTCCTACAAAGACGGCGACCAACTGCCGAGACTCGTCGAGCTCGTCGCTGTCGAACGCCACTCGGGGAGCGTCCACGAGATAGTCGTCGACGTCGCTGCCTCCACCGTCGTGTCGTGGGACACCATTCCCGGCGCCCGTCCGGCCCTGCTCTTCGAAGAGTCGGGCGACGCCATCGTCGCTTTGCTCGGCAACGAGCAGTGGTTGGCAGCGCTGGCCTTGCGCGGGATCACAGACCTCGCCAGCATCCAGGTCGATCCGTGGCCCGCCGGCAACTTCGGCCTCGAGTACGACGACGGCCGGCGGCTTGTCAGATGCGTCGCCTATCGGCGGGACAGCTCCACCGACAACGGCTACGCCCACCCGGTCGAAGGCCTCGTCGGCCTCGTCGACGTGGCGACCGGCGAGGTCCTGGAGATCACCGACACCGGCGTCGTGCCCATCCCCGTCACCCACGGTCGCTACGGCGCCCAGGACGTGGGTCCGGCGCGCACCGGCCTCCGGCCCCTGGAGATCACCCAGCCCGAAGGCCCGTCGTTCGCTGTCGAGGACAACGAAGTCCGATGGATGCCCTGGCAGTTCCGCTTCACGATCCATCCCATCGAGGGTCTGGTCCTTCACCAGGTCACCTATACCGAGGGCGACCGGGTCCGCCCCGTGCTGGATCGGGCATCGATCGCCGAGATGGTGGTCCCCTACGGAGCCCACGGCGTCAACCACTGGTGGAAAAACGCCTTTGACGCCGGCGAATGGGGACTCGGCCGAATGATGCAGCCGCTCGCCCTCGGCTGTGACTGCCTCGGCGAGATCCGCTACGCCGACGCCGTCATGCCCGACGAGGCCGGGGGCGGACGGGTCGTGCCCAACGCCGTCTGCATGCACGAGGAGGACTACGGGATCCTCTGGAAGCACGTCGATCTGTGGGGTAGCACCAGCGAGGTGCGGCGCAGCCGCCGCTTCGTCATCTCCTCGGTGTCCACCGTGGGCAACTACGACTACGGCTTCTTTTGGTACTTCTACCTCGATGGGACCATCCAGCTCGAGGTCAAGCTGACCGGCATCATGCAGACCGGCGCCTGCGACCCGGCGGCCACAGAGGCGCCCGACAATGGCGCTCTGATCGCCCCCGGTCTGTGGGCACCGACCCACCAGCATCTGTTCTGCGCCCGCCTCGATGTGTGCGTCGACGGTCCGCTCAACACGGTGGAGGAGGTCGACGCCGTCGGCGAGGAGGCCGGCCCTGCCAACCCCTACGGCAACGGCATCAGGGCTCGGGCGTCCGTGCTCGAAACCGAGTCCGGCGCCAAGCGGATGGCCGATCAGGCGGTCTCACGCCGCTGGCGGATCATCAACCGTGGCGCCCTCAACGGGATTGGCCGGCCGACCAGCTACGCGCTGGTTCCCTCGTCGCCGGTGACCCTGCTCGCCACCCCCGAGTCGAGCATCGCCAAGCGGGCAACGTTCGCCACGCGCAACCTGTGGGTGACGCCGTACGAACCGACCGAGCGCCGCCCAGCCGGCAACCACCCCAACCAGCATGAGGGGGGTGACGGCTTGCCGGCGTGGACGGTCGCCGACCGCCCGATCGTCGATCGTCAGCTCGTCGTGTGGCACACCTTCGGCGTCAGCCATCTTCCCCGACCCGAGGACTGGCCGGTCATGCCCGTCGAGTACGCCGGCTTCGCCTTGCGGCCCGTCGGGTTCTTCGACCGCAACCCGGCGCTCGACCTTCCCTCATCCCATGCCGACCACTGCGCCTGACATGATCCAGATCGAAGTCAGCACCCACGTCGACGCCTCGCCGGAGAAGGTCTGGGCCCTGATCGGCGACCCCACCCGCATGGGCGAATGGTCACCGGAATGCGATCGTGCCAGCTGGGTCGGCGGTAGCACCGCGCCCGTCCTTGGCGCCAAGTTCAAGGGTCACAACAAAAACGGGTGGCACCAGTGGACGACCACCAACACCCTGGTCGCCTACGAGCCCGGCCGCGAGTTGGCCTGGGATGTCAGCCTCGCCGTCTTCAGCATCGCCCGGTGGGGCTATCGGATCGAGCCGGCCGAGGCCGGGTGCACGGTCGTCGAGTCGTTCGTGGATCATCGCAACAGCCTGACGACGGCCCTGGGTCAGATGGCCCGTGGTGTGAAGGATGTCGAAACTCACAATCGCGCGGGCATGGAGACGACGTTGGCGGCGATCAAGGCGGCCGCCGAGGGTTGATGCCCCCAGTAGGGTGACCGGCCATGGCCGACCAGGCGATGTTCTCCGAGCAGGCCATGGAGTTCATGCCTCAGCTCTACACCGCAGCCCTGCGCATGACCCGCAATCCGGCTGACGCCGAAGACCTCGTGCAGGAGACCTACCTCAAGGCGTATCGCGGCTTTGGCGGCTTTCAGGACGGTACAAACCTCAAGGCCTGGCTCTACAAGATCCTCACCAACACCTTCATCAATTCGTATCGTTCCAAGAAGCGGCGGCCTGAGCAGACCGACCTGGACGAGGTCGAGGATCTGTATCTGTACCGGCGTCTTGGCGGTTTGGAAGGGGCGACGGCGGGGCGGAGTGCCGAGGAGGAGGTCCTTGATCTCTTTACCGAGAGCGAGATCAAAGACGCCATGGAGGCCCTCCCCGAGCAGTTTCGTTTGGCCGTCCTCCTCGCCGACGTGGAGGAGTTCTCGTACAAAGAGATCGCCGAGATCCTCGACGTCCCGATCGGCACTGTGATGAGTCGACTGCATCGAGGAAGAAAGGCCCTGCAGAAAACGTTGTACGAGTTCGGTAGAAGCCGTGGCCTCGTAGGAGACAGAGATGTCTGATCCAAATCTCGGAGGGGACGCCTCCGGCGTAGCCGACTGCCAAGAGGCCGTCCGGCGCCTCTACCACTTCCTCGACGGCGAGTTGACGCCCGACCGGAAGGCTGAGATCCAACGCCACCTCGACGCCTGCTCGGACTGCATCGAAGCCTATGAGTTCGAGTTCGAGCTTCGACTGGCCATCTCCCGGGGTTGCCGCGAGGCGGTACCCGAGTCGTTGCGCATCAGGGTGGCCCAAGCCATCGCCCACGAGGGGCCAGAGCTATGAAAGCTGACCTGTGAAATCTTTCCTACGCTCCCAACCCGTCGGGCGGTCTGCTTCGTACACCTAGTCATGAGCGATAGTTCCGTAAGCGCCACGCCGATCAACGGCAATGACCGGCCTTCCCGCTCCTTCTCCAAGGGGCGCACCTGTGGTGAGCCGTCATGCGGCACCAAGCTGTCGATGTACAACCAGGGCAAGTACTGCTACTTGCACGAACCCATGGCCGTGCCCCGCACGCGCGGCAAGAAGATCGCCTAGCCCAGCGGTCTGGTGCTGGGGAGCCAGCCCGGTAAAGTCACGTCCATGGGCACCGATCTTCTTGCCGCCGCGGTCTGGCATCACTGGCTGTCGTTTTTTGTCTTCGTCCCGGCCGTGCTGATCGTGATCGGCGTCATCGTCGGCTATCTGGCCAAGGTGGTCGCACCCAAGTACGGGCGCCGCTGACGTGAGCGAGGCCGCGGATGATCCGGTGGCCTGGGACGTGGCTGCTCGGGTTGCCGCCCGTGTCGGCGGCCGCGATCCATTCGCCTCGTCCTATCTCTACGAGTCGCTCCAACCGGACTTTGAGGAGCTCACCGATCTGGCTGAGGGCCTGGTCACCGCCGCCACCGGCCTGCATCCACAGAGCGGCCCGGCTCGGGCGCGCGTCACCGACCGCGCCGGCTGGGTCGACGCCAACATCGCGTCATTCCGCCGGCTCCTACGACCAGTCCTGTCGCGCTTGGGCGACAAGCTGGCCGAGACGAGCGATACGCCGCTCGGTCGACTGGTCCGCCCCGTCGGTCGCACCGTCACCGGCGCCCAACTCGGCAGCCTGCTCGGCTGGATGTCCACCCGGGTGCTCGGCCAGTACGACCTGCTCCTCATGGAGGACGATCGCCCCGAGGAGCAAGATCTCGTCTACTACGTGGGTCCCAACATCTTGGCGTTGGAGAAGCGCTTCGCTTTCCCGCCCCGCGAGTTTCGCCTGTGGATCGCCCTGCACGAGGTCACTCACCGGGCCCAGTTCACCGGCGTCCCGTGGATGCGCGAACACTTCATCAGCCTCGTCGAGGGGAGCGTGGCGGCGACAGACCCCGATCCGAAGCGGTTCGTCGACGCCTTGTGGAAGGCGACCGACCTGATACGCAAGGGTCGCAACCCGCTCGATGACGGGCTGATGGCGCTGTTGGCCACGCCCGAGCAGGCCGCCGTGCTCGACAAGGTCCAGGGATTGATGAGCCTGCTCGAAGGGCACGGCGACGTGACCATGGACCGCGCCGCGCTCGACCACATCCCCAATGCCGACCGCTTCAGCCGCGTGCTCCGCCAGCGCCGCGCCGAGGTGCGCGGGCCGGTCAAGCTCCTTCAGCAGGTCATCGGCCTCGACGCCAAGATGCGTCAGTACGAGGCGGGGGAGAGATTCATCGCCGCCGTCGAGATGGCCGGCGGGCCCGCGCTGCTCGCCCGGGCGTGGGAAGCCCCCGAGCGGCTACCGAGCTACGACGAGATCAAAGATCCGCTCCTGTGGATCGACCGGATGCGGCGCACGCCGGTGTCCGGATGGGCTGGGGCCGCGGTGGCGGGCGCGACCGCCGAGGCTGCGACCGCCGCGGCGACCGCGGCGACCGCGGCGGCCGCGGCGGCCGCGGCGGCCTCTGCGGTCGGACTCTGAGGAGCTCGATCGCGCTGGCGATAGGAATCAGCCGGCGTTTGGCGCTGATTCCTATCGCCACCGCACTCCTGGTGTCGGGGTAGAGGGGGCGGCGTACACTGGCATCAGCGATGGACACCGGCCGCCATCTCAGCTTGGTCCCTGATGCCGGGCCGGGCAGCCTTCGCCACCGACTCCTCGCCCGGTGCCATTTTCCCGAGCCTGGGACCCCCGTTGATTGCGCCGTCTCCGGCGGCGCCGACTCCCTCGCCCTGCTCGTCCTGGCCGCGACCAGGGGCTGCGACGTCACGGCCTGGCATGTTGACCACGGCTTGCGGGCGGACTCGGCGGCCGAAGCCGACGTTGTCGCCGCGGCCGCGGCCCGCTACGGCGCCGGGTTCCGCTCCATCACCCTGACACTGGAGTCCGGGCCCAATCTGGAGGATCGGGCCCGCCGCGCTCGGTTCGCCGCGCTCCCGCCAGGGGTGCACACCGGGCACACCGCCGATGACCAGGCCGAGACCATCCTTTTGGCTCTCCTGCGCGGAGCGGGTCTTGATGGGCTGACAGGTATGGGACCGGGCGATCAACCGCCCGGCGGTCAACCCCCGGGCGCCACCCGGCATCCGCTGTTGGCGCTGCGCCGGGCCGACACCGTCGCCCTCTGCGCCGATGAGGGACTCACCCCGGTCCGGGATCCCACCAACACCGACTCGGCCATGCGGCGCAACCGGATCCGCGCCGAGCTCATCCCGCTCGTGTGTGACATCGCCGGGCGAGATGTCGTCCCTCTCCTCGTTCGCACGGCGGCCTTGCTGCGCGCCGATGCCGAGGTCCTCGCCGAAGCGGCCGGCAGCGTCGATCCAACCGATGCCGTCGCCTTGGCCGCAGCACCGCCCGGCACGGCCCGCCGGGCGATCCGCGCCTGGCTCGCCGCTGCGCCGCCGACCGCCGCGCCCCCCACGGGCGCGCCGCCCACTGCTACGCCCCCCACGGCGGCGCCGACCCCTTACCCACCGACGGCGGCCGCCGTCGAACGGATCCTTGCCGTTGCCCGAGGCGAGGCCATCGCCTGTGAGGTCGCCGGCGTGGGGCGGGTCGCTCGCCACCACCAACGCCTGGTCATCGAGGAGCCCGCCAACGCGGCTACCGACACGACGACTGGCGCGGGCGGGGGAGTCGGGGTGCGGCGCGGCCATGTTCCCCGTTAGCGTGGTGAGTTGATGGCGTCGACGCTGGAGGACGACCCGGCACTCGGACCGGTCGTGGTCTCCGAGGACGCGCTGCGTACGAGGATCGCCGCCATGGGCAAGGAGATCTCGGCCGACTACGCCGAGGCAGCACCGCTGCTCGTGGGGGTGTTGAAGGGCGCCTTCGTGTTCATGAGCGACCTGGCCCGCGCCATCGACCTACCCGTCGAGTTCGACTTCATGGCCGTGTCGTCCTATGGGAGTGCGACCAAGACGAGCGGCGTCGTCCGCATCCTGAAGGATCTCGACCTCGACCTGACCGGCCGTCACGTGTTGATCGTCGAGGACATCATCGACTCGGGCCTCACGCTGCGCTACCTCCGGCGCAACCTGGCCGCCCGCCACCCGGCCAGCGTGGAGGTGTGCGCCCTCTTGGTCAAGGAGGGCCTGCAGTCCGAGCCGCAGGATCTGCGCTACGTCGGCTTCACCATCCCGCCCGAGTTTGTCGTCGGCTACGGCCTCGACGTGGCCGAGCGGTATCGCAACCTGCCGGACGTGCACCTCTACCAGCCCTGACGCACCACAGGCCGGCCGGCGTGACCCGTCCGCCGTACGGGGAGGCGGTCGGGGCCGGTAGCCTTGCACCTCGTGCGCAAACCTGCTCGCAGCCAGGCCATCTTCCTGCTCGCCGCGCTCTTCCTGCTCCTGTTCGCGCTCGTTCTGTTCCATAGCAGCCCGCCGCCCAAGACCGAGAGCATCGATCAGCTGTACAAGGACGCCACCGCCGGCAAGGTGGCCACCGCCACCCTGGTCGACAAGTCCAACGTCGCCCAAGTCGTCTACACCAATGGCACCAAGATCACCGTGCACTATCCGGAGCTGGCGTCGCCCAACGTGCTCAACGAGCTGGTCGGCGATGGCGTCAAGGTCTTGGCCAAGACCCATCACGAGAGCGTGCTGGAGGCCGTCGGCGCCTACCTGCCGCTGATCCTCTTTGCCGGGATCGTCCTGCTGTTCCTGACATCGATGCAGGGGGGCGGCAATCGGGTCATGCAGTTTGGCAAGGCCAAGCCGAAGTTGGCCAGCAAAGATCAGCCCAAGGTCACCTTCGCCGATGTGGCCGGCGCTGACGAGGCCGTCGCCGAGCTGACCGAGATCAAGGACTTTTTGGAGGCACCGGCCAAGTTCCAGGCCATGGGCGCCAAGATCCCCAAGGGCGTTTTGCTGTTCGGCCCTCCCGGTACCGGCAAGACGCTGTTGGCGCGGGCTGTCGCCGGCGAAGCCGGAGTCCCGTTTTTCAGCATCTCGGGATCGGACTTCGTCGAGATGTTCGTGGGTGTCGGAGCGAGCCGGGTCCGCGATCTGTTCGAGCAGGCCAAGGCGTCGGCGCCGGCGATCGTGTTCGTCGACGAGATCGATGCCGTTGGCCGCCAGCGCGGGGCCGGCCTAGGCGGCGGCCACGATGAGCGGGAGCAGACGCTCAACCAGCTTCTGGTCGAGATGGACGGCTTCGATGTCAAGACCGGGGTCATCCTTATCGCCGCCACCAACCGGCCTGACATCTTGGACCCGGCCCTGCTCCGGCCCGGTCGGTTTGATCGTCAGATCGTGGTCGACGCCCCCGACCTGCTCGGCCGCCAGGCGATCCTGCGGGTCCACGCCAAGGGCAAGCCGATCGACGACGCCGTCGCCCTCGATGTCCTCGCCCGCCGTACGCCGGGGTTCACCGGAGCCGACCTCGCCAACTTGATGAATGAGGCCGCGCTGCTCTCGGCCCGTTTGGGTCGCAAGCAGATCGGGATGGCGGAGATGGAAGAAGCCATCGATCGGGTCATCGCCGGTCCCGAGCGCAAGACGCGGGTGATGAGTGCCAAGGAGAAGCAGCGGATCGCCTATCACGAGGGTGGCCACACCATCGTTGGGCACGTGCTGCCGCTGGCCGACCCGGTGCACAAGGTCTCCATCGTCTCTCGCGGTCGGGCCCTCGGGTGGACGCTTTCGCTACCCACGGAGGACAAGTACAACAACAGCCGTTCGGAGTTGATGGCCACCATGGCCGTCCTCATGGGGGGGCGCACCGCCGAGGAGCTCGTCTACCACGAGCAGACCACGGGTGCCTCCGACGACATCGAGCGGGCGACCAACATCGCCCGCCGGATGGTCACCGAGTTCGGGATGAGCGACAGCCTCGGACCGATCAAGTTCGGGTCGGCGCAGCACGAGGTCTTCCTCGGTCGCGACTACGGCCACGAAGCCAACTACTCCGACGAGATCGCCACCCGGATCGACTCGGAGATCCGGGCGTTGGTCGACGGCGCCCACGTTGAAGCCGAAGCCATCCTGCGCGCCCACCGGGCGACGCTCGACCGGCTGGCCGACCGGCTCATCGAGATCGAGACCCTCGGGCAGGACGAGCTCGCTGAGATCCTCGGCGCGCTGCCGGTCTGGACCGGCATCGGTGGCGAGGCTGACCAGTTGGAGCGGGTGGCCATGGTCGCCAACCCGCCGACGGTTGAGGCTCCTGGGGTGGTCCCACCTGCTACCGGGCGGCGACGTACCGTCCGTCCCCGGGTGGCACGGGCGCCGAAGGCCAAGCCCGCGACCGCGTGATCCGCCCGGGGCCCGGGTGACCGTCGATGTCGCACGGGCTACGGCTGCCATCGCTGAGTTGCTGGCGGCGATCGGTGAGGACCCCGGTCGGGACGGCCTCACGCGCACGCCGACCCGTGTGGCCGAGCTGTATCAGGAGGTCCTGGGCGGCATGGACGTCGACCCCGCCCACCATCTCGAGGTCACCTTCGACGTCCGCCACGACGAGATGATCATGGAGCGCGACATCCCGTTGCAGTCCTTGTGCGAACACCACCTGTTGCCGTTCATCGGGAGGGCCCACGTGGCCTACATCCCCGGAGACGACGGACGCATCACCGGATTGTCCAAGCTGGCCAGGCTGGTCGACGGCTACAGCCGCCGCCTCCAGGTCCAAGAGCGCCTGACCACCCAGATAGCCGACGCCCTCCAGCGGGTCCTGGCGCCCCGGGGCGTGCTCGTCGTCGTCGAAGCTGAGCATCTCTGCATGAGCATGCGCGGCGTCCGCAAACCGGGCGCCATGACGGTGACGTCGGCGGTCCGCGGCCAATTTCGTGACTCACCGGCGACCAGGGCCGAGGCCATGGCTTTCATCCACGGCCGGCGACCCTGACCCCCCGACCGCCCGATTTGCCGAAATTTGGGGGCGCGGATCGTGGGTGCGGGCGATTTCAACGCCTAGGCTGACCTCGTGCGTCCTCACGTGATGGGCGTGCTCAACGTCACGCCGGATTCCTTCTCGGACGGCGGCCGCTACCTCGATCCGGAGGCGGCCATCGCCCACGGCCTCCAGATGGCCGCCGAAGGGGCCGACGTCGTCGATGTGGGCGGGGAGAGCACGCGACCCGGCGCGGCAGACGTTCCGACCTCCGTGGAGCTCGATCGGGTCGTCCCAGTTGTGGCCGCCCTCGCCCCTCACGTGCGCGTCTCGATCGACACCCGCAAGCGCGAAGTGGCCGAAGCGGCCATCCAGGCGGGAGCCACGCTCGTCAACGATGTGTCGGCCGCCCTGTGGCCTGTCGCCGCGGAGGCGCCCGGCGTGGGGTGGATCGCCATGCACATGCGCGGGGTGCCCGGCACCATGCAGACCAGCCCGGAGTACGACGACGTCGTGCGCGAGGTCACCGACTTCCTGGCCGGCCGGGCCGACGAGGCGCGGGCGGCCGGCGTAGAGGAGATCTGGCTCGATCCGGGCATCGGATTCGGCAAGACGGCCGCCCACAATCTGGCCCTCCTCGGACACCTGGATGCCGTGGTGGCTCTCGGGTCGCCGGTCGTCGTCGGGACCAGTCGCAAGAGCTTCCTCGGCGCCTTGTTGGATGGGGCTCCGCCCGAGGACCGCCTCGAGGGGTCGCTCGCGACCGCAGTTTGGGCCATGACGCGGGGCGCGGCGATGGTCCGGGTCCACGACGTGGCGGCGACGGTGCAGGCCGCAACGCTCGTCGGCGCTGCGGGCGCTTTTGGAGGGCGGGACCGGTGAGGGGGCGATGGGCGTCGGGGATCCCGCCGCGCAACTTCTCCTGGGTCATCAAAGAGCGGCTGGCCATCTCCGAACGCCCCGGCGGCTACTCCCGCAACCATCGTCCCGTCCGTCGCCAGGAGGAGATCATCTGGCTGCGGGAGCGGGGCTTCACGCGTGTTGTCTCGCTGCTGCCGTCCCGCCACAATCTCGAGGCCTACGACAAGCTGCGGATGACGTCCTCGCACATCCCGTTCGCCCCGACCGACGACCCGAGGGTCGTGTTGAAGGATCTCTACGCCCAGCTGCACGAGTGGCAGGTGGCCGGCGAGCGGGTCCTGCTCCACCAAGAGGAGTTGGGTGACCGGTTGATGGGGGTCGTCGGTGGCTACCTCCTCGCCACCCACCTGCTGGAATCGGGACCGCAGGCCATCTCGGTCATCGAGCGGCTCACCGGCCGCCAGATGGGCCCGCTCGGGCGCGAGCTCATCGCCGTGGCCATCAACCTGTGAGCGACTGCGGCCTGTGAGCGGCGGACGGTCCGACCGCATCCAACTGCGCGGGCTGCGGGCGTTGGGCATCCACGGCGTGCTGGCCGAGGAGCAGGTGCGGGCGCAGCCGTTCGAGGTCGACCTTGACCTCGAGACGGACCTCCGCCGCGCCGGTGCATCCGACCAGTTGGCGGACACCGTCGACTATGGCGACCTGGCCGAGCGGGTGGCCCAGGTGGTGAGCGGCGAGCGTCATGCCCTCCTCGAACGCTTGGCCGAGCGGATCGCCGAGACAGCCCTCGGCGACCAACGGGTCACGACGGTCACGGTCACGATCCGCAAACTGCGCCCCCCCGTCCCCGTCGATCTGGCGTCAGTGGCCGTGCGCCTCGTGCGCTCATCGGACGTGCCGTCATGAGCGTGCCGTCGGCCTGGTCGACCGACGCGGAGGGCCCAGGTGCCCCCGTCGAGGCGGAGATGCGCCAAGTTTTCCTCGGCCTCGGGTCCAACGTCGGCGACCGGGAACGCTATTTGGTCGATGCCATCGAGTCCCTCTCCGGCGTGGCCGCGGTCAGCCCGCTCTATGAGACGGAGCCCGTCGGCGGTCCGGCGCAGGAGGCGTTCCTCAACGTGGTCGTCGAGCTCACGACCGCCCTCTCGCCCCGCCAGCTCTTGGGCGTCGCCCACCGACTCGAGTCGGCGGCCGGGCGGGTCCGGGCCGAGCATTGGGGCCCCCGCACCCTCGACGTCGATGTCTTGCTGGTCGGTGATCTCAGCATGGACGAGCCCGACCTGGTCGTCCCGCACCCCCGCATGTGGCGGCGCCGCTTCGTGCTCGCCCCCCTGGCTGATCTCGCCCCCGATCTGGTCGCCGACGACCTGCTGGCCCAGGCCGAGGGACGGGTCGCCCGCGTCGGCACGCTCAACCTCCAACGCCGCCGCTAGCGGCGCCGGCGAGAGCGCCGCCGCTGAGTCGACGGCCGGCGACTCGACCGCTACCGTTGACGTTCACGACCGGCACCCGCCAAGGGGCTGGAACGTTCGAAGGGACAGTGCGTGCCCACCATGCGCATCGTCGGCCCTGGTCGGGCCGGGACATCACTGGCTGACGCTCTCGCGGCGGTCGGATGGTCGATCGCCACGCCCGTGGCCCACGGCGACTCGCCGGCGGGCGCCGCCGCTGACGTCGACCTCTGCGTGATCTCCGTGCCGGATGGTGCGATAGCCGACGTCGCCGCCGCCGTCGCTCCGGTGTCGACCACGGTGGTCGCCCACCTGGCCGGATCGCTCGGCGTCGACGTGTTGGCGCCGCACGTGCGCCGCGCCGCCATGCATCCTCTCGCGTCCATGCCGGACCGCGTCGCCGGCGCCCGGACCCTTGCCGGCGGATGCTGGTGGGCGGTCGAGGGCGATGCGCTGGCTGCCCAGGTGGTCGCCGACCTCGGCGGGCGGACCATCCCCGTCGACCCCGCCACCCGCGCCGCCTACCACGCCACCGCCTGCGTGGCTGCCAGCCACCTCGTCGCCCTTCTCGCCCAGGTCCAACGCCTGGCCGAGGCGGCCGGCGTCCCCGCTGAGCCCTTCTATGAGCTGGCAGCCGGCGCTCTCGCCAACGCCCGCCGTTCGGGGGCGACCAGCGCCCTGACCGGCCCGGCCGTGCGCGCCGACTGGTCGACTGTCGCCCGTCATCTCGCCGTTCTTGATGCGGGCGAACGTGACCTCTACCTGGTCCTGGCCGCGGCGGCAGCGCACGAGGCCGGCCACGTCTTCCCGCGCCAAGCCGTCCTCTCACGAGCGGGCTTGGGTACCGAGGAGGTGGTGGCGGCATGCAGGTGATCGACACCGTCGAGGGGTGGCGCAAGACGTTGGACACCGAGCGCGCGGCCGGTCGCACCGTCGGCCTCGTCCCAACCATGGGTGCCCTCCACCCCGGCCACGCATCGCTGATCGCCCGGGCGTCTGCTGATTGCGACGTGGTCGGTGTGACCGTGTTTGTCAATCCTCTCCAGTTCGGCGCCAACGAAGATCTCTCCGCCTACCCGCGTTCGCTAGACGCCGACGTGGCGCTGGCCGCGACCCACGGCGCTACCTACCTCTTCGCCCCGTCGGTCGCCACCATGTATCCGCGCCCGATGGTCACCGCCGTGCGGGTGAGTGAGCTGTCGGCGCGCTGGGAGGGCACCAGCCGCCCGACCCACTTCGAGGGGGTGGCGACGGTCGTCACCAAGCTGTTTGCCCAAGCCGGCGCCGTCCGCGCCTACTTCGGCGAGAAGGACTATCAGCAGCTCTGCATCGTGCGGCGCCTCGTCGCCGACCTCGACCTGCCCGTCGAGGTCGTGGGGTGCCCGACGGTCCGGGAGCACGACGGGCTGGCCCTGTCGAGTCGCAACGTCTACCTGAGCCCGCCCGAGCGGGCCGCCGCACCATCGCTTCATCGGGCCCTGTGCGCCGGGGCTGCGATCCTCGTCGGGGGCGGCACCGCGGCTGAGGCGAGGGTGGCCATGGGCGATGTCCTTGCCGAGATCAACGGAGTGCCCTTCGAGCTCGCCTACGCCGAAGTGGTCGACCCCGATTCACTCGAGCCGCTCGTCGGCGCCCTCGATGTCGGCGGGACCGCCCGCCTACTGATCGCCGCCCGCCTCGGCCGTACCCGCCTGATCGACAATGTGGGAGTGATCGTCTAGATGCGACGCCGGATGATGAAGTCCAAGATCCACCGGATGACGGTGACCGATGCCAACCTCAACTACGTGGGTTCGATCACCCTCGACCCCGAGTTGTTGGAGCGGGCCGACATCCGTGAGTGGGAGCAGGTCGCCGTGGTCGACGTGGACAACGGCGCCCGCTTCGAGACCTATGTGATCCTGGGCGAGCCCGGCCGCGGCGACTGCTGCCTCAACGGTGCCGCCGCCCGTCTGGTCCAGCCCGGCGACAAGGTGATCATCATCACCTACGCCGACATGGAAGACGCCGAGCTCGAGGACTACCAGCCCACCGTCGTGCACGTCGACGCCGCCAACCGCGCCATCACCGAGGAGATGGCGCTCCTCCAGGCTCAAATTGACGGCTGATCCCCGCCCCAGCGGGTCGGTCGCCGGCGAGCTCGACCTGTTGGTCTGCGGCTCGGGCGTCGCCGGGCTGACCGCGGCGGTCCGGGCGGCCGCCGCCGGTCTGCGGGTGGGGGTCGTCACCAAGGGCGAGCTCGAGCAGTCGGCGACCCGGTGGGCCCAGGGCGGGGTGGCGGCGGTGCTCGGCGGCGACGACGACTCCGTGGACAATCACCTGGCCGACACCCTGGCCGCCGGCGCCGGCCTGTGCGACGCCGACGCCGTGCGCGTCCTCGTAGGCGAAGGCCCCTTGCGGGTCGAGGAGCTCATCGCCTTGGGCGCCCGGTTCGACCGGGGCGCCGATGGTGAGTTGGACCTGGCCCGCGAAGGTGGTCATTCGCACCCGCGGATCGTCCACGCCGGGGGCCTGGCCACCGGCGCCGAGGTCGAGCGCGCTCTTGTCGAGGCCGTCCGCTCGACCGCCGCCGTCTTGCGTGAGTCGTGCCTGCTCGTGGCCTTGGTCGTCGAGGGCGGTCGGTGTGCCGGCGTCCGCATCTGGGGGGGATCGGCCGGCGGCGTCCAAGTGGTGCGGGCCGCGCACGTCCTGCTGGCTACGGGCGGGGCCGGTCAGCTCTTTGCCGTCACGACCAACCCGGCCGAGGCGACGGGCGATGGCGTGGCTGTCGCGCTGGACGCCGGCGTGGCCGTGGCCGACGTCGAGTTCATGCAGTTTCACCCGACGGCGCTGCACCATCCGGCCATGCCCCGACCTCTCCTCTCCGAGGCGCTGCGGGGTCATGGCGCCGTCGTGCGCGACATCGCCGGCAAGCGGTTTGTCGACGAGCTCCTGCCCCGCGACCAGGTGGCCCAGGCCATCACCCGCCGCACCCTCGAGCAGGGCGTCAACCACTGTTGGCTGGACGCGACCGGCCTCGACCGGTTTGCCGAGAGGTTCCCGACGATCGCCACCTCGCTGGCCGCCGTCGGGCTCGACCCGGCGACGGACTGGCTCCCGATCGCACCAGCGGCGCACTACATCTCCGGCGGCGTCCTGACCGATCTTGACGGCGCGACCACGCTGCCCGGCTTGTGGGCTGCCGGCGAGGTGGGATGCACCGGGGTGCACGGCGCCAACCGCCTGGCGTCCAACTCGCTGCTCGAGGGCATGGTCTGGGGAGCCCGCGTCGTCGACGCCATCGTCTCGGGTCGAGACGGACCCCGCCCCACCGGCGCCATGCGAGCCGTCCTCGATGGGCAGGCCGCCGGCGCCGGGCTCGGCGGGCGCCAGATGGCCGCGCTGCCTCCCCTCCGACGGCCCGCCCCCTCCGGCGAGTTGGCGCAGGCGGCGAACGATCCGGAGAAGCTGCGAGCCGAATTGCAACAGGCGATGACGGCGGGAGCGGGCGTGCTGCGCTCGGCGGCGTCGTTGGCCGAGGCCGGCGCGGTGCTGGACCGGATCGCCGGCGTGCTGCCCCCGACGGGGGATACGGATGGGTACGGCCCGAGCTGGGCTCCGCTCGGAAGCCTGGTCGGCGTCGGCCGCGCCCTGGTCGCCGCCGCGCTGGTCCGCGAGGAGAGTCGGGGTAATCACATCCGCACCGACCATCCGGGGCCGCGGGAAGACTTCCGATGCCGTCTCGTCCAGCGGTAAACCCTCCGCCGTCGGCACCCGTCGACCCACCCCGCGCCGCCGTCGTGGAGGCTGTGACCCGAGCGCTCGCCGAGGATCTGCTGCCCTTGGGCGACCTGACCGCCGCCCTGATCCCCACCGGTACGAGCGTCAAGGCGTCGTTCCGGGCCAGGGAGGGAGGCGTGGTCGCCGGGCGGGCCTGCGTGATCGAGACCTACGCCCAGCTCGACGCTGACATCGAGATCGATTGGCGCCTCCCGGACGGCTCCCGGCTCGAGCGGGGCGCGGTGATCGCCGTCGTGTCCGGCCCGCTGGCGCCGGTCCTGTCGGGGGAGCGCACCGCCCTCAACTTCTTGCGCCATCTCTCCGGCGTGGCCACCTTGACGCGTAGGTTCGTGGACCTCACCGCCGTGGCCAGCGATGGCTATACCCGGATCCTCGATACGCGCAAGACGACGCCGGGTCTGCGAGCGCTGGAGAAGGCGGCCGTACGAGCTGGGGGCGGCGCCAACCATCGCGCCAACCTGTCCGACGCCGTCATGGTGAAGGACAACCACCTCGCCGGCCTGTCGATTGCCGACGCTGTCGCCGCCGCGCGCGACATCTGGCCGGGCCGTCCGGTCCACGTGGAGTGCGATGGCCTGGACCAGGTCGAGGACGTGCTCGTCACGGCCGCCGATCGCGTCATGCTCGACAACTTCACGCCCGCCCAGGTCGTCGAGGCCATGGGCCTCGTCGCCGGTCGGCTCGAGGTGGAGGTGACGGGTGGGATCACCCTCGACTCGGTGGCCGCCTACGCCTCCGCCCGCCCGGACTTCATCTCCGTCGGGGCGTTGACCCACTCCGCCGGTGTCGTCGATCTCGGCCTCGATCTCGACGCGGCCTGAGAGGGACGGGACATGCTGCTGACGATCGATGTAGGCAACACCCAGACGGTACTCGGCCTCTTCGAGGGGCCAGAGCTGATCCACCATTGGCGCATCTCCACCAACGCCGAGCGCACGTCCGATGAGATGGCGCTGCTCATCTCCGATCTCCTCGGCCTACGGGGCATCGCCTTCCACCCGGAACGGATGGGGATCGCCGTCTCCTCCGTCGTCCCGCGGCTCACCGCCGCGCTCCGCGAGATGACCGACGAATGGTTTGGCATCAAGGCCGTCGTTCTCGAGCCCGGCACGCGCACCGGCATGCCGATCCTTTATGACAATCCCAAGGAGGTCGGCGCCGACCGCATCGCCAACTCGGTCGGTGCCTACGAGCTCTACGGCGGGCCGTGCATCTGCGTCGACTTCGGGACGGCGACGACGTTCGACGCCATCTCGGCCAAGGGCGAGTATCTCGGCGGTGCCATCATCCCCGGGATCGAGATCAGCCTCGATGCTCTCTTTGGCCGGGCCGCCGCCCTGCGCCGCGTCGAGCTGATCGAACCCCGCAATGTCATCGGCAAAAACACGGTCGAGTCGATGCAGTCCGGCGCCGTCTACGGCTTCGCCGCCCAGGTCGACGGGCTCTGTCAGCGGATGGTCGTGGAGCTGGGCGAGTCAGCGATCGTCGCGACCGGTGGCCTCGCCGGCCTCATCGCGCCGATCAGCACGATGATCCAACACCACGAGCCGTGGATCACGCTGATCGGCCTTCGGCTGGTCTGGGAGCGCAACCAGTAAGACGCCGCGACTCAAACGGTCCTCGCCAGGATCCCGAGCGTCGCGCGCAGCGCCCCCTCGGAGATGACGGGGAAGATGTCGGCCTTCTTCCAGACCGGGTCGATGGACGACCAGTCGTAGTACGAGGTGACGAGCGTGCCGCCTTCGACGGGCTCGAGGGTGTAGCCGTAGACATGGCCGATCTGGGGACGGATCTGACCCAGGATCGTCCAGGCGATCTCGCGGTCGGCGCCGAGCGTCTTGATGGTGACGGTCACGTCGTACAGCCCCATCGGGAAGTCGTTGAGGGCCTCGCGATCCATGTGCACGACGAAGCTGTCGCCGACCGCCTTCACCGGGTCGCCCGTGGCCGACATCAACATGCCGGAGCTGTCGATGGCCACGTGGCCCTCGGGCCGGCACAGCAGCGCAAGGATGGTCGCTGCATCGGCCGGGATGGTGCGCTGGACTTCCAGCCGCTCTGTCGTCATGCCCGCATCCTTGCAGTCTCCGCCGCCCCAAGGTAGGCACCGAGCCCTCGGTAGGCTTGCGGGCGCATGCCGCTCAACCTGTCGTTCACCCACATCGCCGTCGTCGGGATCGTCGCCCTCGTGGTCCTCGGTCCTGAGCGCCTGCCCGGCGTGGCGCGGACGGCGGGCAACTTGTGGCGTGAGTGGCAGCGCATCCGGGGCGGCCTCGAGGGTGAGGTGCGGGAGGTGCTCAACGAGTTCAAGCAACCGTTCGAGGAGCACTTCGGCGAGATCAACAACACGGTCAAGGGTGTCGTCGACGACGTGCGCGGCGCCGTGCCTCCCACGGCGGCGTCGGCGCCGCCGCTCACCGAGCTGCCCCCGCTTCCGGGAGCGCCCCTGACGGGCGTCGCCCTGGCGACCGGTCTGCCCAGCTTGGGCGCGGCTACCGGTCTGGTCTCGCCCGGGCCCGACCTCAGCGTGACCGTCCCGGAGCTCGGCTCACCCGCCGACCCCGACACGTTCGTGCCGTTCACGCCGGCCGTGATCAATCAGTTGGACTGAGGCTCGTCGGTCGACCACGATCAGGGCCAACGTTGCCGCGACGCTCCCTGCCCTCGCGGCCACGTTCCCCGCCTTCTGATGCCCATCCCTTACCGCTTCGAACGCTCCGACGACGCCGCCGGACTGCACGCTGCTTTTGATTCCCTGGAGGCTGGGGCTGAGACCGGTCGCGTCGTCAGCGTGGCCGGCCGGGTCATGCTCTTGCGTCGGCAGGGCAAGCTGGCGTTCGGGACGATGCGCGACTCGTCGGGGGCCATCCAGCTCTTCGCCCTGCAGGCCGTCACCGCCGAGTTCGACGAGTTCGCCAACCTCCACCTCGGCGACTGGGTGGGGGCTACGGGTGAGGTCGTCAAGACCCGCACGGGGGAGCTGTCGGTCAAGGTCGCCAGTTGGGTGCTGCTGGCCGAGGCTCGGCGTGGCTTCGGAGACAAATGGCGGGGTGTCAGCGATGTCGATACCCGCTATCGGCAGAGGTACATGGACCTGTGGGCCAACGACGAGAGCCGACGGGTGTTCGTCCTGCGAAGTCGTGCCGTCAGCTTCATCAGGACGTGGCTCGAGGAGCGCTCGTTCGTCGAGGTCGAGACTCCCCTCCTGCAACCCATTCCCGGAGGCGCGCACGCCAAGCCCTTCGTCACCCACCACAACGCGCTCGACATGGATCTGTACCTGCGGATCGCCCCCGAGCTGTATCTCAAGCGGCTCGTCGTCGGCGGTTTCGAGCGGGTGTTCGAGGTCGGACGGACGTTTCGCAACGAGGGCCTGTCGCCCCGTCACAATCCCGAGTTCACCATGCTCGAGCTCTACGCCGCCTACTTCGATTACACCGACCTGATGTCGCTCATCGAGGAGTTGGTCGCCAGCCTGGCATCGGAGCTGCTCGGGACCACGGTGTTGACCTATGGCGGTCGGGAGCTCGACCTGACGCCACCGTGGCGGCGGGCGACCATGGTCCAACTGGTGGCCGAGCAGACCGGGCGCGACCTGTCGCTCGAGATGGGGGTGGAGGCCCTACGCACGATCGCCGATGAGTTCGAGGTGCCGTGGGACGAGTCGTACGGACCCGGCAAGTTGATCTTGGAGATCTATGAGAAGACGACCGAGGCCAGCCTGTGGGGCCCGGTGCTCGTCATCGACTATCCGCAGGAAGTGTCACCGCTGGCCCGCGCTCATCGATCCCAGCCCGGCTGGGTCGAGCGCTTTGAGGGCATCGTCGCCGGGCGCGAGCTCTGCAACGCCTTCAGCGAGTTGATCGATCCGGATGACCAGCTCGCTCGCTTCGAGGATCAAGCCAACGCACGCGCCGCGGGCGACGAGGAGGCCATGGTCGTCGACGCCGACTACGTGCGAGCGCTCGAATATGGGCTGCCGCCGACGGGCGGTCTGGGTATGGGCCTCGACCGGCTCGTCATGCTGCTCGCCGACGCCGCGTCCATCCGCGACGTGATCCTGTTTCCGACGTTGCGCCCGGAGGCGTCGGCCCCGCCGGCCGACTGAACCTCAGGCGGCGACGACGCTGAGCTTGCCGGGCAGGAGGAAGAAGAGGCGCATCTTGTACTTGAGCGCCACGACCTCGCCCGGGTTGACCGTCACATTGATCGACCCTTTGTTGCAGGGGAGGACCCAGTACAGCTTGTAGGCCACCGTCACGGAATGCTGACCAGGGGCAAGGTTGATGAACTGATCTCCCCACGTCCCCTTGCTCGGCACCCCGTCCACCTCGACGATGAGGGGGAAGATCGAGTAGAGGACAAACAGGATGAACTGCTTGGCGTTGAGGGCAATACCCGTGGGTTGGCTGGACATTATTGGCGCTCCTGCCGTTCGATTGACTCCCTGAAGACAAGCAAAGCCCGAGCCCGTTGTCCAGCATCGGACATCGGGCTCACGGCACGAGGACGTCGCCGTGCAGGATCAGGGGGTGGATCTTGTCCGCCCCACTGAAGCCGAGGGTGGGGTCGATCCCGACCAGCGTGCGCCCGTCGATGTCGACGATCTCGCGACGAGTTGTCGGGTCGGCACGGGCCAGCTTGCGGACGGCCTTGGCCAGGTGTGGTCGCGGCCGCCCTTCGGGCCATTCGTAGATCGATGAGTGACCGTGCACCTGACTGAAGGGCATCGACTGACCCACCCACGACGGGTACAGCTCGGCGCCGGCGTCGGGCCACACCGGCCCGGGCACAGCGCCCGAGCCGAGCTGCTGTCCGGGTGCGAAGGCGAGGTCGGCTCGCGCACCCACCCAACCGTTGATGGTTGTGGCCAGCGACGGTGCGTCGGGCCGCCGCAAGAGCTCCCAGAGGGCCCGCACCACCCCACCGTGGGTCACGACCACCTCCCCCATCTCGACGCTGTCGATGGCGACGGCCAGCGAGGCGCGCTCGTCGTGCCACCACGAGTCCAGGGTCTGGCAGGCGGCCGAGTCGAGCTCTTCGTCCCAGAAGGGCTCGCCCCCCACCCGGTTGCCCTCGTGATTGCCGAGGAGTTGGATCCAGCGTCCGGGCGAGGCCCGCATGAACCGATCGGCGAGCGCGACGCAGCCGGCTGAATCCGGGCCCCGGTCGATGAGATCGCCGAGCTGAACGACCGTGAGGTCGTCCGGGAGCCGCCCGGCATCGACGTCAGCTTCGAGGTCGGTGAGAGCGTCGGCCAACAAGAGTCGATGGCCACCGACATCGCCGAAGAGTGCGAGTCGCACGAGGGGGGCGCTGGTCGCTGGCGCTAGGAGTCGCTCGTCGCGGCACCACCGGTCGCCCTGGCGGTCGGTGGTAGCGAACCCGACCAGTGCGAGAGGCGCTCGAGGCCGGCGATGACGCTGGTTGTCGGGCCGCGGACGGGGAGGTCCGCTGTTGCCGTTGGAGCAAGCGGTGAGACTCGGACGTGGGAGATCAGTCGGTGCAGCGGTCGCTCGTCGACCTCGCCGCTGGCAAACAAGAGCTCGTCCAACTTCTCACCGGCCCGCAGGCCTGTGTACGTGATCTTGATGGGACGCCCGCCAACGCCAGCGGCGCCGGTCGCCAATCGCGTGGCGACGTCGGCGATGCGCACAGGATCGCCCATGTCGAGCACGAGGGTCTCCCCACTGCGACCAATGCCGCCGGCTTGGATGACCAGCTCGACGGCCTCCTTCACGGTCATGAAAAACCTGGTGACGTCCGGGTGGGTCACCGTAATCGGACCGCCGGCGGCGACCTGGCTCCGAAACGTGGTCAACACCGAGCCCCGACTCCCGAGCACGTTGCCGAATCGCACCGACACCCACCGGCCCGGATGGTCGAGCGACATGTGCGACGTCATGCGCTCGGCGATCCGTTTGCTGTAGCCCAGCACGCTTATCGGATCGGCGGCCTTGTCCGTCGAGATGTTGACGAAGTGGTCGACGCCGGCTGCGGCCGCGGCGTCGAGCACGTTGCGCGTCCCCCAGACGTTGGTCTGCACGGCTTCGCCGGGATGCTGCTGCAACAGCGGAAGATGCTTGAGCGCGGCGGCGTGAAAGACGACGTCTGGTCGACGCGCCACGAAGAGGTCGATGAGGCCCTCGCGGTCGCGGATGTCGCGCACGACGAGGTCGGGCGACTCGAGCATGGCTCGACCGGTGATGGAGAGCTCGATGGCATGGAGCGCTGACTCGTCGCGGTCGAGCATGATCAGCTCGGCGGGCCCGTAACGGGTCAACTGGCGGCACAGCTCGGAGCCGATCGATCCTCCCGCCCCCGTGACCAGGATGCGCTTGCCTGTGACGTACCCGGCGATCGACACCACATCGGTGTCGATGCCCCGGCGTCCGAGCAGGTCTTCCTCCTGAACGTCGCGGATGTCAGCGACCTCCACGCTGGGCCCCGAGAAGTCGGTCAGGCTGGGCAACACCTTGACGTCGAGACCGGCTGCTCGTCCCAGCTCGGTGAGGTTGCCGATGACCGCCCGGTTGGCGCTCGGGATGGCGATGAGGAGGGAGTCGGCGTCATATTCCTTCGCCGTCTCTGCGATGCGGTCCCACCCACCACGGACGCGGACGCCGAGATGACGAAGATTGCGCTTGGCCGGGTCGTCGTCGAGAAGCGCGACGGGTAGATACGCGCACGAAGGGTCCCGGAGCATGGCTCGGATGGACTGGAGGCCCCCTTCGCCGGCCCCGAAGACCAGCATGCGAGAGGTCGAGGACGCTGGGCGCCGACGCCGATCCCTCGCCGTCCGGGCGGTCAACCGGACCCCACCCATCAACACCAGGGCGATGAACCCTGCCCCGAGCACACTGCTGCGCGGGAGCGGATGACGCCAGAGCGCGGAGTCGACCACGAAGAGTAGGGCGGTGACGACGGCAACCGCGGCAGCAAGGACCGAGGCCTCCTCGTGCGAGCCAACAGCCCAGCGCCTCGCGTACAGGCCGAGCAGGAGGCAACACCCCACTCCGACCGCCGCCGCGATCGGGGCCATCTCCACGAGGTCGCGGAGGTTGACCAGCGAGCGGTGGAAGTCGAATCGCTCGAAGACGGCGAAGACGATGGCCGTGCACCAGGCGGCGAAGTCGGCGGCCACGATGAGAAGCCGCCCGCGTACGACGACGCTTCGTGGGCGGTCCCATCGCCGACGGTCCGCCTCCCCTCCGTCAGTCAGACCTGTCTCTTGCGGTTGTCTGGTCAACCGCGAAACTCTAGCTTTGGAGTTTCTGCCCGTCGGGTAGCCCCTCTCGTCGCGCCGTCACGCGCCCGACCCAGTAGCGCCAGCCCGATGGCGAGCGCGAGGGTCGCGGCCAGGATCTGTCCGAGCCTCGTCGTGCCGGGGAGGTGGGCGGGCCCGTTGCCGTCTGCTCGACGCCCGAATCGAGCCGTGAGGGTCCGATTGGCCACCAGGGGAGTCGCTCCTGACGCGAACCCATCCGACGTCAGGGTCCAGCCGCCCGGGACGTCCAGCTGGGTCGTGAGCTCGTCAGCGAACGGTAAGGGCTGCTCGGAGACGTCCAGCCGATAGGTGTCGGTCGACAACTGCCCGCGCAGGTTGAGCTGGAGGTCATAGGTCTGACCCGGAGGAATCGCCATCGGGGTGGCGTACACGTTGCGCCCCAACTCCTGCTGCCTGGACAGAACGACCGGCTGCCCGTTGAGCAGGGCGCTTACCAAGAGCAGCGGTGAGTAGACCGAGAGATACATGCTGTTGTACCCAGGCCCGCCCGCCATGGCGCCGCCAAGCACGTACACCGGCTGGCCTTCGGCGGGCGCGGTGTTGAGCAATTGGACATCGACTCTTGAGGACACCAGCCCGGTGCCCGGGTCGAAGCTGGCGTGGTAGGCGATGGATCGCCGCAAGTACCAGTCGATCTTCGAACTGCTGGTGTTTTGGCCGACGACGGCCAGGAAATCATCGGCGAGCGGGGGCAAGGCTCCGCCAATTCCAAGGCTCCCGAGGGCCTGCTCCTCGTCCGGGTGGTCGCTGTAGATCATCAGGTGCTTACCGGTCACGGCTGGTCGTAAAGCGTCGATGATCGTCGTGGCCGGCGGAAGCTCCTGGCTCGTGAGATCGTCCACGACCGTGCGGATCATCGTCGCCAAGAATCCGAATCGCTCCCCATCTGGCGAGGTGATGCTGTACTCGTCGTGCAGCAGGATCGTCGCGGCATTGGCGGCCGTGATGGGCACGGGCCATCCAGCCACCGTGATCGGGCCCGTGAGCTGGAGTACGTCGGCGAGAGCGTCCGGGTCGACGCTGACGACGCCATCGATGGGCTCCCCTCCTGACTGCGGGTAAAGCTCAGTGATCACCTGACCGACGGTGGGGAAGTCGGGCGAGTCGGTGACATCCTGGATGTTGGTGACAGGATCGTTGAGGCTCCGATACCGGGCGAGGTAGTCGGCCGGCCCGGCGAGTTGTCGCGTCGAGGCGAACTCGGGAACGTTGAGGTCCGTGATGTCGCCGAAGTGCGTGAGCGAAAGACGGCCGCCGTCGGTGGTCAGCACGCCATAGTCCACGACGAGTCCTCCGGCACCGCGCAGCTCTGAAGGATCGAGGACGGCGAGGAAGTAGTGGCGCACTCCGTCGGCACCGAGCATGGCCGGGGCGATCTGCACCACCTGTTGGATCTCGCGCGCCTGCGTCGATGCGGAGCGCAGTCGGATCTGAAGACGGCTGACGAGATCGTTGATCGGGGGAAGGAGCCAAGGCGAGCGCAGAATCCCTAGGGTTGCGGCCACGCTGTCCAGGGTGTCAACAGCGAGGTCGACCGGCCCCTGTGCGGCCTGCAAACGGGCCACATTGATGACGCCGCCGGTGGGCCGGAGGGCGTCCGGAGCAGCAGCGTCAGCGGCGTCGGCGGCGGCTGAGGCGAGTCGGGCGCCGTCTGACGTGAGTCGGTCAAGGGCCTCGGCTTGGGGCGCGAGAAGGGGGATGACGCCGGCCGGCCTCGCCCACCACGCCGCGACGAGGCGATGGGCCCTCCCGAACGCCGCAGCGGCCCGTTGCAACTCGGCGCTCGCCGCGGACGTGTCGCCGTTCGTCGCCGCGCTCAGACCGTTGTCGGCTTGTTTGACCGCGGAGTCGGCTGAAGACCTGGCCTCCAGGGCCGAGAGGGTAAAGGTCAGGGCGATGAGGGCGCCGACGCCGGTCGCCGCACTCAAGCCCACGACCCATCGGTGGCGGACGGCAGGTCGCTGGACGCGCACGGCGGAGATGACCAGCGCCGCCAGCACGAGAGCACCGACCGCTGCGCTGGCCAGAGGGATGTCCGGCCAGCCGAGCCGGAAGGCCGCCTGCGCCACAATCGCTCCGACAGCCGCACCGAGTAGCTGGTGGCGCCCGATCACCAGGCTGGCCACGGCCAGGATGAGGGCCAGCGCAGCAAGGATGACGGCGGCTGTCCCGGCGGCCGACACGAGGACCAAGCAGGCAGCCAGGAGCCACGACAACCGGCGGGCGTGCGCACCGGCCAGGGCTGCCGCGCCCGCAAAGGCGGCGCGCCAAAAGAGGTCCGCAGCCTGGAGGGTTGTGGGTGCCCCCCGAGCGACCAGCATGGCGGCCATGGCACTGGCCACGGCGATCGCGACGACCCCCGCCGCCGGCGCACCGGAGCGGCGGCTTTGGTCTTTTGGGGACCCGTCCCTGGCCGCCCGAGACCTTGCCACCCCCGGATCAGAGTCGACGGCGAGTCGTCCCGCAACAACAGGCTCAGCCCGCTGACGACGGTGACGACGGTGACGACTATGGTGAATGCGCCTCGTCTGCGGGACAGGCCTGTCTGCATGCCGGATACTGACTTCACCGCCCTGACCGAGCAATGGGGCATGCCCATGCCGGCGGTGCAGGTCGCCATGGCTCGAGCTCGATACGACTTGGGTCGCTCGGTGACGTCGGGGCGGGCCGTTTTGGAGATCGGTTGTGGCACCGGTTTCGGGCTTGACTACCTGGCCGACACCGCCCGCTTCGTGGTCGGGGGGGACCTGTCCACTGCCAACCTGGCCCAGGTGCGCGCCCACGTCCCCTTGGCCATGGTGACCTGCCTCGACGCCCATCACCTGCCCTTCCGGGCAGGCGCCTTTGACGCTGTTGTGGTTTTTGAGGCCATCTACTACTTCGCCGACGCGACCGCCGTGCTCGACGAGTGCAGGCGTCTGCTCGCACCAGATGGGGTGCTGGTGCTGTCGATGCCCAATCCGGCCCACCGGGGATTCCACGCCAGTCCCCATTCGGTGAGGTACTTCACCGCCTCCCAACTCTTTGACGCCCTCGGCGACGGAGCTTGGACGACGGAGCTGTGGTGCGGTTTCCCTGACGAGCAATCCGGCTGGCGGTCTCGAGCGCTGGCCCGCGTGACTGGGCTGGCAAATCGACTCGGCCTCATTCCACGGGATTTGCGCGGTCGGGCCCGACTCAAGCGGCTGGTCTATGGGCCTCTGCCGCCGTTTGCCGGCCTACGGCACACGAGTGGGCCGTCACAGCAACTCGTGCCGGTTACGCGGACTGCGCCGACGGAAGGCTTCCGGATGCTCTACGCCACGGCTCGTCGGGCGTGAGCATCCTCCTGGTGTGCGTCAACTACGGCCACGACCAAGAGACGGTTGGGTTTGTGAGAAGTGTGGCGGGACTTGTCGGGGCGGAAGATGTCCACGTCGTCGTCGTCGACAACGCCGACGCTCCTGCGCCGATCGGTCCGTTGGTCGAGTTGACGGCCGCGCCGCGCGTCACGGTGTTGGCCGCAGGAACGAACCTTGGCTACCTGCGCGGTGCGGAGTGGGGCCGCCGCCGCTACCTCGAGGATGCTCCGGACGTCGAGTGGGTGATCGTGTCCAACACCGACATCGAGTTCTGCGACCCGCACGTCCTCCAGAAGTTGACGACCTGCTACGGCGGATCGCGGCCGACGCCGGGCGTGATCGCGCCTGACATTGAACTGGTGCCGGATCGGGGACCCCCACTCAGTCCGCGTCATCAAAACCCCTACATGGTCTCGCGGCCGGCGGCGTCGAGCATGCGGGCCCTGACGATGATCATGGCAACCTTTGCCGGCTACCGCTTGTACGAAGGTCTGGCGACGCTTCGTGGCCTCTACCGGTATCACCGCGGGTCGACTTCCGACGGCCCCCGTGCCGGCGAGATTTACGCTCCATTCGGGGCCTTTATGATCTTTCATCGGAGTTTCTTTGAATGCGGTGCCACGCTTGACGGCGCACCATTCATGTATGGAGAGGAGCTCTACGTCGCCGAAGTGGCGCGCAAGCACGGCGTAAGAATCGTTTTCGACCCAAGCCTCAGGGTGATTCACCGACAGCACTTCACAATTGATGGTTCGTCCTCACGTCGAAGGGCCGAAATGAGCAGGGACAGCCTCCGTGCAATAACCGACTCGTTCTTCCGCTGAAAATCCTATGTGTGGGATAGGCGTCGTAATTGGCCCCGACAGGGATTGGGCATCCCGATCCGTCCGGACGATCACGCGGGCGCAGCTGCACCGCGGGCCGGACGGTCAGGGCGAGACGGTGGAAGCATCGGCCGGCGGGAGTTTTGTCGGGCTGGGCAACCAGCGGCTGGCGATCCTCGACCGCACGCCCTCCGGAGCCCAACCCATGGTCAGCCCCGACGGGCGCCACGTGTTGGTCTACAACGGCGAGGTCTACAACTATCGGCAGATCGCGGCGGCCTTGGGGGACGATCCCGTCGCGGCGAGCTCACCCGGCGATACTGCGGTCGTCCTCGCGGCCCTCATCAGGTGGGGCCCGGCAGCTCTCGAGCGCTTCAACGGCATGTGGGCGTTGGCGCTCTTCGACCGTCAGTCCAATCGACTCCTTCTCAGTCGCGACCGAATGGGCGTGAAGCCGCTGTACTGGCATCAGGACGGTCCCCAGTTGGTCGCCGCGTCGGAAGTGAAGTCCATCGTGCAGGTGTGCGGGCGGATGCCCGTCAACACCGAAGCGGTGCGTGCCTATCTGGGGCAAGGCTTGACCGACTTCGGCCCGGCCACGTTTTTCGAGGGGATCGAAGCCTTCCCGGCCGGTTGCTACGCGGAGATCGATTTGAGCCGCCACCGGCCTGACAGACCCCAACCCATTCGGTACTGGCGGCATCCGTTCGAGACCGAGCAGGCGGCCGGCGGAGCCGGGGCGATCGGCGCGCAGCCCTCGGCGGAGGAGGTGCGCGAGACCTTCGTGGACGCCGTCCGGCTGCGACTCCGCAGTGACGTGCCGGTCGGGATCCTTCTGTCCGGCGGGGTCGACAGTTCGAGCATTTTGGCCGCCGCCAGGTTGAAGGGAGAGGGAGGGGACCTGACCGCCCTGACGGTCGTCAGCGATGATCCGGTCGCCGATGAGCGGGCCGGAGCGTCGTTGATGGCGGAGCGCGTCGGGGTCCCACTGCTCCAGGTCAACGTCGATCAACGTCCGACCCAGCTACTCGAAGGCCTGTCGGACGCGTGCTGGTACAACGATCAACCCTTTACGACCCTGAGCGTGGTCGCTCATCGGATGGTGATGGAGCAAGCGGCTCGGCTCGGCATCACGGTGCTGCTCACGGGCCAGGGCGCCGACGAACAGCTCGGTGGGTACAACAAGTTCCTCTACTTCTACCTCTACCACTCCCTCCGGGACCTGCAGTGGCGGGAAGGCGCCAGCATGTTGGTCGGCTGCGCGAGGCAGCGCACGGTCCTCCCGGAGTTTCGGCTATCGGAGGCGAAGCGGTACCTGGGACGGCTCGGCCGTCGAGGCCAACCCCGCCCGTTTGGACCGGCCATCCTGGATGGGCCGGGCATCCCGGTCGGCCCGGGTTCGAGCTATGCCTATCGGGAGTGGCGGGACATGACCAGCCTGTCCGTGCCCGCGCTACTGCACTACGAGGACCGCATGTCGATGTCGTGGTCGCGCGAGATGCGGTCGCCCTTCATGGACTACCGACTCGTCGAGCTCCTTGCCCGCGTGAGCCCTGGCAAGAAGTTGGAGCGGGGATGGACGAAGGCGATATTTCGCCAGGCCATGGAAGGTCTACTGCCGGCTGAGATCCAATGGCAGCGCCGCAAGCGCGGTTTCACCATCCCTGAGCAAGCATGGATTCGCAGCGTCATGCGCCAGCCCATCCAGGAGACTCTTGGTCGGCGAGACAGCCTGTCGGTGCAGCTGGGACTGGTCGACCCGGCGGTGGCGACAACCCTGCTCCAGCGGTACTTCGACCGCAGCGGGGCCGTCGGTTACAAAGACGTCTTCACCCTCTTTTGTCTCGAGGTGTGGCTACAACGATTCGCACCGTACATCCGGGGCGCCTCCGCCTCATGACGTCGCCACCCGCCGGCGCGGCGTCCCGACCTCGAACGTTTTGGCTCGTGACCGTCGGCGAGCCACTACCTGTGGGTCCGGGAGCCAGCGATCACCTCATGCGCACCGGGCTCCTCGCCGAGACGCTTGCCGCCCGCGGCCATGGTGTCGTGTGGTGGACGTCGACGTTCGACCACGTGCGCAAGAGCCACCGCTCATCCGGCGACGGCGTCGTACAACCGGCCCCCGGCGTCGAGGTGCGAATGATCCGTGGGACCGGTTACCGGGCCAATGTCTCGCTCCGGCGGTTGCTCGATCACCTTGTCGTCGGCTTGCGCTGGCGCTATCTCGTCCGGGCCGAAGCCGAGCCGGCGGCCATCGTCTGCTCGATGCCGACGATCGAACTAGCGGCGGCGACGGCTTCGTACGCGACCAAGAGGGGCGTACCATTCATCATCGACGTGCGAGATCTCTGGCCCGATGCGATCTCTGATGCACTGCCTCCAGGCCTCACCAAGGTCGGCCACTGGTTGCTCTGGCCGTGGCGGTGGATGCTCGGGCGGGCCCTGCGCGCCGCGACCGTTGTCACCGCCACGTCCCCCGCCTACCTGCGTTGGGCCGTGATGAGGAGTGGTCGACCGACCGCGACGCGCGATCGCGTGTTCCCGCTCGGTTTTGAAAGCAGGTCGCTCGAGCCGCACGAGCTCTCCGATCAGGCGGCCCTGTTGCGCGCCAAAGGCCTGGACGAGAGCAAGGTCATTTGCTGGTTTGTCGGTACCTTCGGCGCTACCTACGACCTAGGCACCCTCATCGAGGCGGCGTCGCTCCTGTCGCGACGGGGTGTCGCAAATGTGCAGGTGGTGCTCAGCGGCGACGGGGAGGCGTCGTCTTCCCTCCGCTCTCTTGCGACCAGAGCCGACAACGTCGTCTTCACCGGCTGGCTCGACGCCGCCGGCCTCGCCTACCTATCCGCCGTTGCGACCATCGGCCTGGCGACCTATGCGCGGGGGGCACCTCAGAGCATGCCCAACAAGCTCTTCCAATACCTCAATGCCGCCGTGCCCGTCGTCTCCAGTCTCGGAACGGAGACGGCCGATCTCTTGGCGACGCACCAGTGCGGGCTTACATACGAGGCCGGCAATGCCGAGTCGCTCGCGGACTGTCTCTCCTTCCTGGCCGGCGACCTGTCGGTGTGCCGCGAGATGGGCGAGCGCGGCCGGCAGCTGTATGAGGAGCGGTTCGAGTCCACGCGGATCTATGCCGACATGGCCGAGCTTGTCGAGGCGACGGTGTCGAGCCGTGCCTGAGCGCGCCGAACCGCTGGCCGCACGGGTCACCGGCCGCCGGCTGCGTGACCGGCTCGAGAGTTGGGCCAACATTGACCCGCACCTTGTAGAGGTCATGCGGGACGGGACCATCGCCTTCGTCCTGAAGATCTTCGGCTCCGGCTGCCTGTTTGTCTTCACTGTCCTCGTCTCCCGATCGTTCGGGCCCTCGGGTGCCGGCGTCTTCTTCCTCGCGCTGACGATCATGATGGCGGCCGTCGCCATCGGCACCATGGGCCTCGACACTGCCCTCCTCCGTTTCAGCGCGGCGAGTGCTGCGCACGAGCAGTGGGATCGTCTCCGCGCCCTCTACACGACGGGCATCCGCCTCTGCCTCCTCTCCTCGGCAGTCGTGGCCGTCGCGCTGGCGCTCAGCGCGGGATGGCTGGCCTCGGTGGTCTTCTCCAAACCCTTGTTGGCGACACCACTCCGTGTGATCGCCATCGGCATCGTCCCGACCTCGGTCTTCACCGTGCAGGCTCAAGTTCTCAAGGGTCTGAAGCGCATCCGGGAGGGCGTGTTTTTCGAGTCGGCGGCCGTCGCCCTCTTCGCCATCCCCCTCTTCGTCACCCTTCGCCTCGCCCACTGGGGATCGGGGGCGGCGACGACCGCCTATGTCGGGGCCACGCTTCTCGCGGTGGTGGCGGCCGCGTGGTGCGTCCACCATTTCGCGCCTCCATGGGGGTCCCGACTTCGATTGGATCGGCCCCAGCGACGGCTCCTGCTCAAGACGAGCTTCCCGCTCCTCGTCGTCTCTGGCATGAGCCTGGTGATGAGCTCCACCGGTGTCGCCCTGCTCGGGGTCTTTCGCGACACCCGCACCGTCGGTATCTATGCCGCGGCGGCCCGGACGGCCGTCCTCATCAGCTGGGTACTGGTCTCCGCCAACGCTGTCGTGGCGCCCAAGTTTGCCGCGCTGTACGCGGCGGGGGACATGGACGCCTTCGTCCACGTGGCCCGCCGGACCGCCCGTGCCGCCACCCTTCTCGTCTTACCGCCCTTCCTCTGCCTGATGGTGGCGCCGTCGCTCGTGCTCCGGCTCTTCGGACCCGACTTCAGGAGTGGAGCGACGGCTCTCATCATCATGAGTGTGGGTCAACTCGTCAACGTCGCAACCGGATCGGTCGGATACATCCTGATGATGACCGGCAACGAGCGCTCGATGCGGGACGCGACGATCGTTGCCGGGCTACTCAACGTGGTGTTGCAGGTCATCTTCATCCCAGCCTTCGGACTCCTCGGAGCCGCTGTGGCAACGGCTATCAGCCTCGCTACCCTCAACGTGTTGTCAGCCGCCCTCGTTTTTCGTCGGCTCGGCGTCGTGATCTGGCCGCTGCCCTACCGACCACCGCTGGCCAAGACGGCTTGACCTCAAGCGAAGGCGCGGATGGCTTCGATGACCCGCGCCACCTCGATGTCCTCGAGCTCGGGATACAGGGGCAGGGAGAGGACCTGGCGGGATAGCTGCTCGGTGCGCGGCAGCGAAAATCCGACCAGTCCCAGCGACCGGTGATGGTGCACGGGTATGGGCGACGAGATGAGGGTCTCGATCCCGTGGGCGTCCAAGTGCGCTTGCAGGGCATCGCGCCGGTCGCTCTCGATGACGTAGTTCTGAAACACGTCATACCATCGGCCGCCTGTGGTCGTGCCTGGCGGAGTCCGGACGGCCTTCACCGTGGCCAGACCGGTGCTGTACTGGGCTGCTATCTCGCGGCGGCGCTCGATCCAGGCCGGGATGTGGGACAGCTTGACGCCGAGGATCGCCGCTTGGAGGTTGTCGAGCCGACAGTTCCAGCCCCATCCGTCGAGGTCGGTCTTGCTTGCTCGCCCGTGATCGCGAAGAAGTCGGAGTTTGTGGGCGAGAGCTTCGTCGTCGGTGATCACGGCTCCGGCGTCACCAAGGGCGCCCAGTATCTTCGCCGGGTAGAAGCTGTACGCGGCCGCGATGCCGAAGGTTCCGGCTCCGCGACCGTCGACCTTGGCTCCTACCGCCTGCGCGGCATCTTCGATGACCAGCAGTCGGTGCTCGTCGGCGATCTCCATGATGCGGGTCATGTCGCAGGTGCGGCCGTTGAGATGCACGGGGATGACGGCCCGCGAGCGCTCGGTGATGGCCAGCTCAAAGGCATCGGCATCCATGAGGTGGTCGTCGGCGACGTCGACGAGCACCGGGGTCGCGCCGACATGATGGACGGCGGCGACGGTCGCCACGAAGGTGTGGGCGACCGTGATCACCTCGTCACCCGGTCCCACGCCGAGCGCCTCGAGGGTCAGTCGCAGGCCGTCGGTGCAGTTGCTCACACCGATGCAGTCCTCTCGGCCGATGAGGGCTGCGAAGCGGCGCTCGAAGTCGTACATCTGCTCGCGCATCACCAGGTCGCCCTGGCGCAGCGTGGCGAGGATCTCGGGCACCAACTCGTCCTCGATCGCCTCGAATTGCAGACTCGGATTCCAGAATCGCACCCCGCGCGGCGCCATCTACTCCACCGTCCTGATGGCCCGCTCTGAGCCCGTCTCATCAACGTCTGGGAGTCCCAGCAACCGGGCGGCATCAGAGGGTGCCGCCGGTATGGTCGGCCTCCCCCCCACGATCGCCGTGAGCGTCTTGACCATGACTTCGATGTCCTTTCGTAACGAGGCCTCGCGGACGTAGGCCAGGCCCAGCCAACTCTTCCCAGGCCGGATGAGCCTTTCGTAAGCAAGGTCAGGGTCTTCAGAGCCGGCCAGGATCCCGCCCTCATCGCTGAACCTGATCGACGCCCAGTCGGACATGCCGGGGTGCACCGTCAGTAGCAGCCGCTCGGTGGGCGTGTAGGTGTCGACCGCGGCGGGCACTTGTGGCCGTGGGCCGACCAGTGACATCTCGCCTCTGACGACGTTGAGGAGTTGGGGCAGCTCATCGATCTTCCACCTGCGGAGCCGGCGGCCAACCCGCGTCAGCCGCGGGTCGTCGTCGGCGGTACTCGGCCCGCCGAGGCGGTCCGCTCCCATCACCATCGTCCGGAACTTGAACATTTGGAAGGTGACGTCGTCCTTGCCGGTCCGAGTCGCCCGGTAGAGGATCGGTCCGCCGTCCTCCCGTTTGATGCGCCATCCGACAAAGGCCAGTAACGGCGCCAGCAGGGCCAGCAGCCCGCCCGACAACACGAGGTCGACGACGCGCTTGCGACGCTGGTAGCGCTCCCACTGCGGTCCCGACCGGCCGCCCAACCCCTCGATCAAGAATCGCCGTCCTTGAGACAGGACAGGATGCGCTCAGTCACGCTCGCCTGGTCGAGCCCGTAGTACTGGAGGAGGTAGCTCTGGCTTCCGACCACCGATGTGAACGCGGCAGGTAGGCCTACACGCAACAGGGGAGCGGCGTTGAACTGCTCGGAGAGCACCTCGGCGACCGCGCTTCCAAGACCGCCGCGAATCGAGTGCTCCTCCAATGTCACGACCAGCCGGTGGGCCCCGCCGACTTGCCGCACCGTCGCCTCGTCGAGAGGGTCGACCCACGGCATGCTGATGACTCGGCAGCTCACACCATGGCGAGCCAAAGCCTCGTGCACGTCAAGGGCGGTGCCCAGCATGGCTCCAGTCGAGAGCACGGCGACGTCGTCGCCGTCGACCATCTCGATCGACGCGCCCGGGCGCAGGGAGGGTGGGGAGGTGTGGAGCCGCGGCTCGCCGGTCTTGCCGAGCCGTAGGTACACCGGGCCGTCGAGTTGGGCGGCCACCCGAGTGATCACCTCCGTTTCCGTCGGGTCACCCGGTGCGGCAACGGCGATCCCCGGGATTGCTCTCAGGATGGCCAGGTCCTCAGTCGCATGGTGCGAGATGCCGAGGGCTCCGTAGGCCAGCCCCCCACCGACGGCGACGATCTTGACGTTGGCGGCGTGGTAGCACGCGTCGTTGCGTATCTGCTCCAAACAGCGAAGAGTCGGGAAGTTGCCGATGGAATAGGCGAAGACCACCGAGCCGGTCAGGGCCAGCCCTGTCGCGACCCCGACCATGTTTTGCTCGGCCACGCCGACGTTGAGGAACCTGTCGGGGAAGCGGTCTCGGAACGGTTCGACGGCGCCAAATCCAAGATCGCCGACGACGAGCTCAATCCGCTGATCTTCGGCGGCGAGGTCCAACAACGTCGAGAAGAACGCTGTCCTCATGACTCCAGCTCGCCGGACGACTCGAGCTCATTCAGAGCAGCGGCGAGCTCGGCGCCATCCGTGTGGCGATAGTGCCACAGGACCTCGCCTTCCATGAAGCTCACCCCGCGGCCCTTGGTGGTATGGGCGATCACGCACCTGGGCGGTCGGTCGTGCTCGTCGCGCTCGACCGTCAAGGCTTTTGTCAGGGCCGGGAGGTCGTGGCCGTCGATCTCGTGGACTTCCCACCCGAACGAACGCCACTTGTCCCCGAATGGTTCGAGCTCGAGCGTCGCATGGGTTGACGTCAGGCTCTGCAACTCGTTGTAGTCGATGATGGCGACAAGGCCGCCCAGCCGATGATGGGCCGCGAACATGGCGGCCTCCCAGACAGACCCTTCGTCGCACTCCCCGTCGCTCAGGAGCACGTACGTCAAAAAGCCCAAGCCCCTTCGCTTGGCGTTGAGCGCCATGCCGGCCCCGATGGGTAGGCCGTGACCTAGCGATCCGGTGGAGACATCCACCCCCGGCACGCCCGTGTGGGTGACGTGACCGCAGAGGTTGGACCCGTCCTCGCAGTGTCGGACCAGATCCTCTCGCGGGAAAAACCCGACCTCGGCCAGCGTGGCGTAGACCGCGGCTGCGGCATGCCCCTTGCTCAGGATGAACCGATCGCGGCCGGGATCGGACGGGCCGGTCGGATCGACCCGGAGCACCGAACCGTAGAGGACGGCCAGGATGTCAGCGATCGAGAGACACGACCCGACGTGTGAGGACTTGCCCTGCGCGGTCATGCGCACCGACTGTCCGCGAATGGCGCTCGCGAGTTGGGGCAGGGCCCGGGGCAGGGGCAGCGGAGCGGAGGTCATGTCAGGGCCGCGAAGGCGATGTACGGATCAAACGGGGATTGCTCCAAGCGCAGCCTGCCGAGGCCGACCGCCTCCATCGCCGCCTGCGTCTCCCCCGGCCACAACGGATTGTCGAGCTCGTCGAAAGCGAGGATCGAGCCGGCGTGCAGATGGGGCATGAAGGTCTCGAGTGCGAGCTTGGTTGGCTCGTAGAGATCAACGTCAAGGAACAACAGGCTGACGACCAGATGGCGGTTGTCCCGCGCAAAGGCAGGGATGGTTTCGGCCATGTCGCCGGCGATCAACTTCACCTTGTCGATGTGGCCGAGGAAGCGGTCGCGATCGTAGAGGTCGATCAGCACCCGTAGCTCGTCCTCGACGTGCGAAGTCAGGTCGCCGACCTGGACGCCGGTACGTCCCGGTTCGTCGGCCTGGTGCACTGATGGGAAGCCGTCGAAGGAGTCGAAGCCGTAAATCCGCCGCGTCAGGTTGTTGGGCTCGAGGATGGCGCTGAGCTTGGCCCAGGTCATGAGGCTGAAGCCGCGGAAGACGCCGCATTCGACGATCGACCCTTTGACGTCGGTGATGCGTTTGAACAACTCGTAGAGTGCGATGAAACGCGTGAGGTGGGCTCGGCGGGCGTAACGAGGGAAGTTGGCCAGACGGTCAGCGACGCTGTCGTGCGAGGTCTCGAACGCCCGCACGATCTCGGCAGCGACGGCCCGCTCGCCGTCGGTCTGAAACATGCCCGGCTGGACCGATCTCGTTGACGACTCGTCCACGCGCCTACGACCCCATGTCGATCGGCTCGAGCCGTCTGCCCCGGGGGGCCGTGGTCCCCGCGACGGAAGCCCGGGCGGTGTGGTGTCTCTTTGGAGTCACGAACGTGCGGGCGCTGCACGCGGCAAAGAGGAGCCAGCCAACCTCGACCGTTGTGAACGTGAAGGGGAACATGGCGACGCTTGCCAGTATGGCCGCATTGGCGCCCGCCAAGCTGGCTAGGGCCCACCCGCTCCCGCCTTTGGTTTTCCTGAACGCGACCTCGGCGCCGTAGCCGCCCACGAAGAGCAATAGCAGGGCACCGGGAGCGGAATAGTCATGGATCAGGTCTCCGAAGACCGTCCGGTTGGTCGTCTCATCTTGGAGGTCCGTTCCGACGCCGATGGGGATGGAAGGGAAGTACGGCTTTGGCACATGGAAAACGAGGCCGACGGGGCCGTACAGCGTGCGCGTGCCGAGACCCTGACTGCTCCACAGCTTCGAGCCCTGCTCCGGGAACGACTCAGCAAACGCCGACGGCGCTCCGAGGAGGCTGGAGGCAAGCTCGGAGTCGACCTCGGAGCGACCCACGCCGGCGATCCCGTCCCTGATGACAAAGGCGGTAGCGGTGATGCCGACTACCGCGGCGACGGCGACGAGCACTCGCGCCGCCCTCATGACGTGTCGAGATTTCCTCTCGCGCCCCTGACCCCTGGCGCGGACCAGCACGGACATCGCCATATAGCTGCTGATCCACAGGATCGCCGTCAGGACGAAGACCGTGCGGGTCGTGAGGAACAGCGTCGCCAACACGGACGGGACAAAGACCAGGAAGCTCCCGGCTGAGCGAGCTCGCCAGGCCCACGTGTCGTGGGCGCGCCCGTCGTCGAAACGCATGGCGAAGCTCGATCCGCCGAAGAGGGCGGCGGCGAAGATGAAGGCGGCGCCGAGCGTCGCGATGGCCGGCTCGCGGTATCCGGCGACGGCGTAGCGATCGTGGGTGTACCCAGAAGCCAGACTCAGCAGGTTTTGGAGCTTCAAGATTGAGGACGGCGAGTACCCGGCTGTGCGCAAAAGGTCGAGCGGCTCCAGCATCCCCAATGCGCCAAAGACGATGGCCAACCTGCTGTATCTGCGCGCCCCCAGTCGCATTGTGTCGGTGGTGCGGTGGTCCAGGGGCGGTGGTCCTGGCACGGGGAGAGGGGCACGCGTGTCGGTGCCGGGCGACGCGAATAGCGCCCCGAGGCCGAAGAGCGAGACGGACAATACGAGAAACGTCAGACCTTCGACGGGGAGGGCATAGCGCACGACGACGACGTCAAGGCCGAGGATGGCCACCCACAACAAGCCGAGAAGGACGCCTGGCGAGAGCCAGCTTCGCTCGTAAAGTCGCCACACGGCGGTCGTCCCCAGCAGGAGAAGCACGAGTAGCGCGCTCGGCGCCTCGCCGCTCATGGTCCGGTCGCGTCCTTGAGCGCAGTTGCGGCCGGCGCGGGCGCCGCCTCGTAACCATGGAGTCTGGCTTGCCGGACTGACGCAAACGCCAGCAGGTCGGGCCGGGCCATGTAGGCGAACGCCCGCTCGGGCCGGAAGTGGCCCGCTAACTCGTCGCGCCGGGACGCGCTGAGAGGGAGGCAGCAGAATTCTGCCAACTGCTCGACGATCCTCGTCGGGTCGGTGGCCAAGTCCTCGAACCGGATCTCTAGAGCGCGGCTCCCGAGCGTCGAGGTCATCTGGCGGCCCCTCACGAGGTACTCCTCCCAGATGTCGAACGCCGACTCGATCGAGCTGGCGCGCGTGATGTCGACGAATCCGCTTCGTTTCGGGCGGATGGGGAAGACCCACTTCAACTTGCGATACTGCGCCGAGTCTTCCTCCAGCTGGCTTTGCCGATTGCGGACGACGCTCGCGGCGACGTCGACGCCATGTCTGGTGACGTGGACGACTCGCGCGTCAGGGAAGATGTCCAGCCAGATCGGCAGGGTGAAGGTGGTGCTCGGGTCCTTCCACCCCCAGGCGAAATCGATGCGGCGCAGGTCCCTGTACCGGGGGTATTTCGTGGGGCCCAGGTACGAGAGGGCTTTTGGGCTGCCGACCAGGTACGACAAGTACTCGCGGCTGATCTCGCGGAGAGCGGGGTCCGAGAGCAGATCGTCGATCGCCGATGGTCGCCCACGCGAACCTCCGGCCGCCTGGAACAGCCAAACGTTGAGCAGCTGAAAGAAGAACGCCTCTTGGTTGGGATCCTGGCGCCATCCCACGAACAAGCCAGCACGATTGAGAATCTCGGCCACCATGGTCGTGCCCGAGCGCTGCATCCCCAGCACGATGACCGGAGCGCGGTATGTCATTCAGCGAGGTAGGCGCCGGGCCTCGCTGGCTCCGGCGCCGGCCCAGTCACGTGCGGCGGCGCGGGCTCGACTGGCTGGCCGTACCGCTCGTAGCGGCCATAGCCGTACCCGTACCCGTAGCCGTACGAGCCGTCGCTCCGCACCCCGTTGAGCACGGTCCCGATCACCGGAGCATCGACCTGGGCGAGCAGCTCAAGGGTCCGGGCGAGCTGCTTCTTGGTCGTCACGCCCACAGTGACCACGACCAAGGTGGCGTCGACGCGCGCGGAGAGCACGGCGGCATCCGTCACGGGCAACGTCGGTGGTGAGTCCACGAGCACCATGTCGGCCTGGGCCCTCGCTGCCGTCAGCACCTCGGCTGCTCTCCGGGAGGACAGCAACTCCGACGGGTTGGGGGGGAGGGGTCCTGAGGCCAGGAGCCGCAGGCCAGGAACACCAGGCACGTTTTGGAGCGCGGCCGAGAGGGGCACCTCGCCAAGCAGCACCGACGTAAAGCCAATCGAGTTGTCGAGGCCGAAGAACTCGTGGAGGCGGGGTCGCCGCAGATCGCAGCACGCCACGATCACCTCTTGGCCGGCCTGCGCCAGTGCGACGCCTAGGTTGGCCAACGTGGTCGACTTCCCTTCGGCTGCCGCCGGGCTGGTGATCTGCAAGACCTGGATGGGTCGCTCCAGCGAGGCAAATTGGATCGAAGTCCGGAGGGCTCGGTAGGCCTCTGTGGCCGCCGAAGTCGGGTCCGCTATGGAGACCACAACGGCGTCGCCCCGCGCTCTCCAGGACGAGACCATGGGCACGAGGCCAAGACTTGGCAGGCCGTGGCCGGTCCGGTCGAGGTCGTCCTTCGACCGGATGGAGTCGTCGAAATAGTCGGCCAGGAAAGCCAGGCCAAGCCCCAAGATCAGCCCGACGGCCAGGGCGATGACGGCGTCGCGTTGGGGGCGCGGCGAGGACGGGGACCCCGGGGCGGTCGCCGACGTCACGACCTCGGCCTCGCCCGTGTTGAGCGAGGCCTCGACTTGGAGCTCGCCGAGCTGCTGCTTGAAGGCGCCTTGCTCCTCGATCAGGTTGTCGGCCTGGGGACCCAAGGCCGCTTCGGCCGAAGCGCCCCCGGACGTGATCTGGGCGTCCACGGCGTCGATCTGGCTTTGTAAGGCTGTGATGCGGGTCTGAATCTGCGTGGCCGCGGCGAGTTGGTTGTTGACATCCTGCGTCCGGCGGAAGCCGACATAGGACTGGGCGTAGGCGTTGGCGATGCTGGCGGCGGCCTGGGGGCGCGTGTTGGTCGCCGTGATGTCGACGACGTCGGTCTGGCCTACCTCCGAGACGGAAACGGCGGGCGCGGCGCCCAACAGCTGGGCGACGGCCTCCTTGACAGGCTGACTGCGGACGAGCTGGATCTCGGTGGCGACGTCGGTGACGTCGACCGACTGGCTGCCGTTGCTCTGGTTGAAGAGGGCGTCGGTCGCGCTCGGCTGGATCACGATGCTGGCGACCGCCGTGTACTTCGGCGTCTGCAACTTCGCCGACAACATCGCTACGGCCACCACGATGACGACGGCCAAGGCAATCAGCCACTTGCGGCGGCGAACGACGCGCAGGTAGTCGCCTAGCTCCATCCCTGAGTCGGCTGCCACTAGTCGGAGCCTATCTGCCCGTTGCTTCGGAGCCCCCTCAAGGTGAGGTTGGAGTTGTCGTGGCCGAGATGGTGCCCGGTGGGATGGTTTGGCCGACGCTGGTCGGCGGATTGTCGGGGGCCGCCGTTGTCGTCGGGGCCTCGGTAGGAGCCTCCGTCGGGGCTTCCGTAGGGGCCTCCGTAGGGGGAGGCGTGGCCGGTGGCGCCGAGCTGGCTCGTGCTCCGTACGGCTGGACGGAGCGGTCGGAGCGCGCCACGGGGGGGTTCGTGGTGGTCGTCGTCGGCGCCGTCGTGGTCGGCGCGGTCGGGGGCCCACCGGGCGCCGTGGGCGCCGTCGTCGTGGTGACGACGTCGAGAGGGGCGTCCTTGTGGCGAGTCGGAACGCCGGCAATGGCCAAACCGAGGCCGACGCCGACGACGACGAGGACTGCATACACCCACCGCTGGTTCTTCACGACCGTCCGATGCTACGCAGGTCCTGCCGGTCAGGCGGGGAGGCTGTCGAGGAGCGAGTGGCCGAGCTGGCCGAGGGCGTCGGCCGCGGCCGAGCTACCCAGCTCGCCGAGCGCGGAGCGGGCCTTGTCCGCCCATTCTCGAGCGGAGCGGACCGCGGACTCGATGCCGCCGCTTCCGACCACGATGGATCGCGCCTTGTCGGCCTCGGGCCGGTCGACGGGCCGGCCGAGCAGCGCCCGAAGTTCGGCGCCGGCCTCCGGCGTGTCAAGGGCGCGCAGCACGGGCAGCGTGTAGACCCCTTCGATCAGGTCGTGGCCGGCGGGCTTGCCGAGCTCGGCCTCGGACAGGACGAGGTCGTTGATGTCATCGACGATCTGGAACACGATCCCGAAGGCGCTCCCGTATGCCGTCAGGGCGTCAACCTCGGATCTGGAGAGTCCGGCGACGAGTCCGCCGATCCGGCACGAAGCGCTCAGGAGTGAGCCCGTCTTGCCGTCGATCGACCCCAGATAGGAGGCCTCGGAGCGATCGACGTCAAACTTGCTGCGGAGCTCCTGCACCTCTCCCTCGCACAGCCTGCCGATGGTGGCGGCCAAGAGACCGGCCACCTCCGTGCCAAGGGAAGCGGCGATCTCCGACGCCCTGGCCAGGAGAAAGTCACCGGCGACGATGGCCATGAGGTTGCCCCAGCGGGCGTTGACGCTATCGACCGTGCGCCGGGTGGGGGCCTCGTCGATCACGTCGTCGTGGTAGAGCGAGCCGAGGTGGACCAGCTCGACGGCGCAGGCTCCGCGCACGACGTCGGCGGTGACTGGTGCGCCTCCGGCCAGGGTGGCGCCGATGGCCAGCACCGGACGCCAGCGGTGTCCGCCGGCGATGATCAGGTGACTTGCCACTTCCGTCAGGAAGGCGTCCTCTCCCGCAACGCAACGCCGCAACTCCTCCTCGACGCTGGCCCGGTAACCATCAAGTCCGGGAAGCGGCAGCAGGTCGCCGACGTTCACTCCTGTGAGGCTACGCCACACCAACCTCCTATCCCAATGGACCGAGCAATGGGACAAAGTGCACCCCCGAGCCCCGAGGTCGCGGTTAGTCACCTCCCACCGATAAGATGGTGCAACACAAAGACGCCCCTGAGGAGGCGATCACTTGTTCGAAAGGTTCACCGAGCGGGCCCGTCGGGTAATGGTTCTCGCCCAAGAGGAAGCACGCCTGCTCAACCACAACTTCATCGGGACCGAGCACCTGCTGCTCGGGCTCATCCACGAGGGCGAAGGCGTCGCCGCCAAAGCCCTCGAGCAACTCGGCATCTCGCTCGAGGCGGTGCGAGAGAAGGTTGAAGAGACCATGGGCGCGCCGTCAACGGCCGCCGGGGGATCGCCGCCGTTCACACCCCGCGCCAAGAAGGTGTTGGAGTTGAGCCTGCGCGAGGCCCTCCAGCTCGGACACAACTACATCGGTACGGAGCACATTCTCCTTGGTCTCGTCCGTGAAGGCGAAGGTGTCGCCGCTCGCGTGCTCGTCGACCTGGGCGCCGATCTGTCGCGTGTGCGCCAGCAGGTCATCCAGCTCCTGTCGGGCTCGGGCTCGCAGGGTCGCGAGGGTGCGGGCAGCAGCGGGGGCGTCGCCAGCAGCGGCGGGCAGGAGGCTCCCTCGGGCTCGCTCGTGCTCGACCAGTTCGGCCGCAACCTCACGCAGTTGGCGCGCGACAAGAAGTTGGACCCCGTCATCGGGCGCGAGCGCGAGATCGAGCGGGTCATGCAGGTCCTGTCCCGCCGCCAAAAAAACAATCCTGTGCTGATCGGCGAGCCCGGCGTGGGCAAGACGGCGATCGTCGAAGGTCTGAGCCAGAAGATCGTCATCAACGACGTTCCCGACACGCTCAAGGGCAAGCAGCTCTACACCCTCGATCTCGGAGCGCTCGTCGCCGGCAGCCGCTACCGCGGTGATTTCGAGGAGCGCCTCAAGAAGGTGCTCAAAGAGATCCGCACGCGCGGCGACATCGTGCTCTTCATCGACGAGCTGCACACGCTCGTCGGTGCCGGTGCTGCCGAGGGGGCGATCGACGCCGCGTCGATCCTCAAGCCCATGCTGGCCCGCGGCGAGCTTCAGACCATCGGTGCCACGACGATCGACGAGTACCGCAAGCATCTCGAGAAGGACGCCGCCCTCGAGCGCCGCTTCCAACCCATCAAGGTTGACGAGCCGACTGTTGCCATGACCATCGAGATCTTGAAGGGTCTGCGCGACCGGTACGAGGCCCATCACTCGGTGACCATCACCGACCAGGCTCTCGTCGCCGCCGCCAACCTGGCGGACCGCTACATCGCCGACCGCCATCTTCCCGACAAGGCCATCGACCTCATCGACGAGGCCGGCTCCAAGCTGCGCATCCGCCGCATGGCCGTGCCGCCCGACTACAAGGATCTCGAAAATGAGATCGTCCGGATCCGCAAGGAGAAGGAAGCCGCCGTCGGCCACGAGCAGTTCGACATGGCCAAGAAGCTGGCCGACCAGGAGAAGGCGTTCCTCGAGCGCAAGGCGGCCAAGGAAGCCGAGTGGAAGGCCGAAGGCGTCGACCTGTTTGACGTCGTGGACGAAGAGGTCATCGCCGAGGTGCTCTCGATGTCGACCGGGATCCCGGTCTACAAGCTGACCGAGGAAGAGACGGCCAAGCTGCTGCGCATGGAGGAAGACCTCCACAAGCGCGTCGTCGGCCAAGAGGACGCCATCCACGCCCTCGCCCGCTCCATCCGCCGCACGCGGGCCGGGCTCAAGGATCCCAAGCGGCCGAGCGGCTCGTTCATCTTCCTGGGCCCGACCGGCGT
>Ga0302326_10000893_pt1 | contig 78460 bp, 58 predicted proteins | sample Palsa_T0_3_FD_202264 | JGI IMG/M metagenome (GOLD analysis project Ga0302326, IMG submission 202264) | Peat permafrost microbial communities from Stordalen Mire near Abisko, Sweden - Palsa_T0_3 | ecosystem: Environmental > Terrestrial > Soil > Palsa > Peat permafrost | place: Sweden: Abisko...
GTTCAGCGGTAGCCTGCGCTGCAAATTGATGTTCCATACCTGCACGTAAGGGAGCCGGTAATTTTTGTTGACCGCGTAGTTGCCCTCAGTTTGCCCTTCGGGCAGGAAGCCGTTGGCCAGCGTGATGTTCGCCCCACCCGTCGTGGCTTCATTGGTCTGCACGTTGGCAAAGGGCGGCTGGAAGGCGAAGTCCTGGATGAATTTTGCATATTGGCCGACGGCGTAGTTGATGCCGTATCCTGCGCGCACCACGGTGTCTTTCGCTGCCCGCACGGCGATGCCAATCCGAGGTGAAAAATTGTTGTGCTCGGGGTAGATCAGATCGCGGGGATACTTTCCTGTAAAAGGACCGGTGCCTCCGGAAACAACCGTGGCTACAGAAGTGAAATTGTCGCCGGTGTCCAGGGTGGCAAGGCGATCGTATTTTTCGGAGTAGGGGGAAAAGTACTCGTAGCGCAGGCCGAACAACAGGGTCAGGCTCGGCAAAGCCCGCCAACTATCCTGGGCAAAAGCATCCCAGGCATTCTGCCGCAGATAAGATTTCTGATCAGGCGCCTGGAGCGAAGTCTGTTGCGGTAAACCGAGCAGCAGGTCGGCGAGCGACGATCCGGTGGAAGACGTTCCGCCAATGGTGCCGCTGGTCCCCGGCTTCTCAGTGTAGAAGCCGGTGAAGGTGTAGGTGCCGGTGATGTTGCCGGTATTGCCAAAGAGATCGTTATGAACGCGGCGAAAATCTCCGCCAAAGCGGATGTTGTGTTTCTTGTGGATCCAGGAGCTCGTGTCGGAGGCGGCGATCGTCTGGTTGGTCTGGAAATTTGGCTGTTGCTCGTTGATGCTCGTGAATTGATTCAGGGTAATGTTTGGCAGACCAAAGAAAAGTGGGTTTGTGGGTAGTCCGCTGAGACCCGCCTGGGCGGCGACATCGTTGACCCCGGTGAAGTAGTTGCTGAGCTGAGCATGGCTTCGGTTCCAGTTGAGGCCGAGATTGTTGGTCAGCCTGCCCTTGCCTATCGAGTATCCGAGCGCCGTCGAGTATTGATGACTTTGCTGCTTACCGCCTAGTTCGGGGAAGAGGCTCAATTCGTCGGCTGCCGTGTGGTTGTAATTAAAATTCACGTTTACGCTCTGGCGAAGGCCGGGGCCGCCCTGTCCCAGATATTGGCGGATGAGCCCTCCAATGGGCGACCCTCCCGTACTGGGGCCAAAGCTGTGTATGAAACGCACGCCGAGACGGGTGTTGTTCGACTCCTGGGAGGAGAGGCGCTGGTAATTCTGGTATTGGCCGGGCAGATTAGGCGCGGGAACGTAAGTCAATAGAGCCGTTGCCTGGGGTGCGATCCGCCCTGCCGGGATCTTGTTGTTCGGGAACGGCGCGCCGGTAAGCGGATCATAAAGGGTGATGGGCGTGCCTTGCTGGGTGGTGAGGGTGGACAAGTCACCGGCACGCTCGTCAGCAGTGGGGACGCTACCGTATTGGCTGAAGGGCGAAGAGGAGCGTTGACCCGACAGGTTAAAAAAGATCGTGTCTTTGGTGTCATGCTCGATCAGGTGCGGGATGTAAGGTGTGCCCAGGAAGGTTAGCCCAAACTGGTTTTGCGCATAGCTGGGCTGCGGCTCCCTCTGCGGCCGGATGGGGAAAGGAGTGGCATTGAGGGCGCTGTTTCCACCTGTCCAGTTGAAACTGCCATGAGGCTGGTTGGGTTTAAACCCGCGGAAATTGCCGAAACCACCGCCTCCACGACCTCCGCGGCCTCCACCTCCACCGCCGAAGCCGCCCCCACCGCCGAAGCCACCGCCTCCACCTCCACCAAAACCCCCTCCGCCTCCAGCGCCACCGGGACCGCCGCCACCGGGGCCACCACCCGCTCCGCCCTGTCCGCGGCCTCCCGGGCCGCCGCCGCCGGTGAGCGACTGATCCAGCTCGGCGTTATCGCGAAGCTGCTGCATGTCTACCCCGGCAAAGGGGTTGGTCGTCCCTGCCTGCCCGACGACTGCGACCGAATCGGTTGAGAAATCAGAGTTGTTGGCTACCGAAGGCAGGGCCGCAGTACCGGTAGCGCCGCTATTGATGCCTGCATCCTGAGTGCCGGCGAGAGCAGCCAACAATGCCAAATTCTGGGCTCCGGCGCCGGTGTTGCGGCGCACAGTTCCTGCCTGGCGTGTGCCTTGGCTTGGAGCACCCGCCTCATTCTGCTGTGGAGTCTCCGGGGGGACTCGCGAAGCTAGTGTGAGAGAAAAATCGGCCTGCTGGTTCAGCGGTGCGGCGGGGGCAGGGGTTCCGGGGGCCGGGGGCCCGGAGGTCGGAGATTTGATCAGGGCGACCTTGGTCTCCGGAGCAAAGGCGGCGAGCTCGGCCTTAAGCACATACCGGCCGCTGGACGGTATGGTCATGGAATAGTTGCCGTTGATGTCCGTCACGGTGGCGTAGCGCTGGCCAGTGAGCGTGTTGGTGGCGACGATGCTGACCCCGGGAAGAGGAACATTTCCCGCCTTAACCGTGCCATGTACCAGCCCACCGGTGGTGACCGGGGTCGATTGCGCTCCAGCCACCGGGAGAAGAGCGAACCACACGGACAACAGCAGGAATAAACGTTGCATCAGGGTCCTATCGTTTCCGGCATTCACTGGATCGGAGCTCCGGGCCCATCCGCTTGTTGGCCTGGGGTCCGTGGAGGCATGATGCGCAGCGTGGTGGCGAGAAACGTGTCCGCATGCAGTGCCCCTTGCGCGCTGATCATGTCTCCTACCCTTACGTCGCCCAGGGTCACGTCCTCTCGATGCTTGCGGAAGGATGTGTTTTCGTCCACCGCCACCACTTGCGCCTGCTTGTCGCCGGCCCGCTCGATGGTGATCTTCAGGTCATGAATGGCGGTCACTTTTCCCATCACCCAGGTCTTGCCAAAGGCTGCCCGCGCCTGCTGCACTTCTTTGGCATCAATGTCGACTACGACCACTGCTCCCACCGTTCTGGCCTTGGCATCGACCAGTCCCCCAGCCATCAACATGTCTCCCACGTGTACGTCGGCGGCCTCGATCGGCTGCCGATCCTTCATCAGGCGCGTGTTCGGACTGTAGAAGACCTGGTAGGTGTCTCCCTCATCGGTGCGAATAGTGAAACGATTGGCTGCGGCTGCGGTCACTGTTCCACGAACCCCGTTACCCTTTCCGAATGCCTGGCCCATGCCATTTCCGCTGTCCGGAGGGCCCGCACCGTCGTCCTCCTGGGCGCGGCCAGCCGGCGGCGCCAACAACATGACCAGCAGGGCCCATCCAGCGAGTCTTATCGACGGATTCATTGCACCCTTTAGACGGCGGCGCTAAGGCTATGGACGCAGCCTAGCCCATATCCGTTGTCATGACAGAACACTGAGGTAAACTGCCGGGATGGCGATCAACCCGGTCGAAACGCCCGCGCCACCCGCCCATCACATAGAAAAGCATTTTGGGTCGACGGCGCTGGTGCGCGATGTGGTCATCGGGATGTCGGATGGCTTAACGGTCCCGTTTGCCCTGGCAGCGGGGCTTTCGGGGGCCGTCAATTCGGTCCATGTGGTGGTGCTCGCCGGACTGGCGGAGATCGCTGCCGGCTCGATTGCCATGGGGCTGGGCGGATTTCTCGCCGCCCAAGGCGACGCCGAGCACTACGCCAGCGAGCGGCTGCGCGAAGAGCGCGAGATTGTCGACCGGACACGGGACGAAGAAGAAGAAATCTATGAGATTTTCGAGAAATATGGAGTAGAACGCAGCGAGAGCATGCCGGTGCTTGAGGCACTGAAACGCCGGCCCCAGGCCTGGGTCGATTTCATGATGCGTTTTGAGCTGGGTCTGGAAGAGCCTCATCCCAAGCGCGCCAGCCGCAGTGCCACCACCATCGCTCTTTCCTACGTCGTCGGGGGCCTAGTACCCCTGTTTCCCTACATGGTTGGGAATAGTTTGCCCTCTGCCTTCAATGCGTCGGTGGCCATCACCCTGGTGGCGTTGCTTGTTTTTGGCGGGGTCAAAGGCAGATTAACCGGTTCCGGAACCTTGCGCAGCGCGGTTCAGACGGTGGTGATCGGCGGGTTAGCTGCGGGAGCGGCCTACCTTCTGGCCCGCCTGCTCAGTGTGCATTGATGGGCCAACAAAAGAGTCGAAAAAAATAGGCAACATAAGAGCCTCTTGCGTCTCTAAGTAGAGGGAGAAACGGTATCCATGACGCCAGTCACGACAAGAAGGAAAACTTCCCCCCTGTTCGAGGAGTTCTCACGCGTACGGCGCCAAACCGAAGACCTTTGTCTTCCCTTGTCGCCGGAAGACATGATGGTGCAGTCCTGCGCCGAGGCGAGCCCGGCCAAGTGGCACCTGGCGCATACCACCTGGTTTTTCGAAACATTTCTGCTGCAGGAATTCCTTGCCGGCTACCGTGAATTTCATCCCGATTTCCGCTGGTTGTTCAACAGCTACTACAACTCTGTATCGAACCAGCCGGAAAAGAAATTGCGCGCTTCCTTCTCCCGCCCGCCGGTGGAATCCATCTTTCAATATCGCCAACATGTGCAGGAAGGGATTCAGCGCTTGCTGGCCTCCGGTCCTCCAGAGGAAGTGACGCGGAGAATCATGCTCGGCCTCCATCACGAGCAGCAACATCAGGAACTGCTGGCCTACGACATCAAGCACGCTTTGTGGACCAACCCTCTTCGTCCGCCCTATCTCAACGAACCGGTGGTCTTCAACGCGCCGCCCCTGAGCGAGCCGGATTGGATTGAATACCCGGGCGGTGTGTGCGAGATCGGATACTCGGGCGAAGGGTTTGCCTTCGATAACGAGCTACCCTGTCATCCCGAATACCTCCGTCCCTATGCGTTGGCCTCGCGGTTGGTTTCGTGCGGGGAGTATCTCGCCTTCATCGAGGATGGCGGCTATCGCCGTCCGGAGCTTTGGCTCTCCGCAGGCTGGGACACGGTCAAAGCCGAGGGTTGGAAAGCGCCGCTCTATTGGCGCCAGCAGGATGGCGTCTGGCTGGTGTACACGCTGTACGGCGAGCTGCCGCTTACCGAATTGCTGCAAACTCCCGTTTGCCACGTGAGCTATTTCGAAGCAGATGCTTTTGCTCACTGGGCCGGCAAGCGCCTTCCCACCGAAGCAGAGTGGGAGGTTGCGGCGCGGGGATTACCAATGACCGGCAACTTCCTCGAGGACGGGACGTTGCATCCCGTGGCCCTGGGCGCGGGGCCGGCAGAGGGTCCAGCGCAGATGTTCGGGGATGTGTGGGAGTGGACCCAGAGTGCTTACCTCGGCTACCCGGGTTTTGCCGCGGTGCCGGGCGCCCTGGGCGAATACAACGGCAAATTCATGAGCAGCCAGATGGTGCTGCGTGGTGGATCGGTAGTCACGCCGGCTTCCCATATACGGGCCACCTACCGGAACTTTTTCTCTCCTGCGACGCGCTGGCAGTTTTCCGGCATTCGTTTGGCAAACATCTAACCCTAGCAATTCCATCGGAAGCCCGCGGAGAGATCATGTCTGCTATTTCTTTACCCAAGTTGCCGGCGTTTGCGTCGACTCCGATCGCGGTAGAAGTGTTTACCGGCCTCACCGGCCGGCCCAAGACGCTTTCTCCGTGGTTGTTTTACGACGAGGCGGGTTCGCGGCTGTTTGAAGAGATTACTGAGCTGCCGGAGTACTACGTCACTCGCACCGAGCGGCAGATCCTGACTGAGCATGCGGACGAGATTGTCTCCGCCGCTGCCGGTGGACATGACCTTTCGATGATTGAGCTGGGTGCGGGTACAGCTACCAAGACAGGACTGCTGCTCAATGCGGCCGTGCGCCTTCAGGGGAGTGTGACGTATTACCCCATCGATGTGTCGCAATCGGCTCTGGACGAAGCACGCAGCAGGCTGGAGGCGGAGCTGCCCGAGGTGACCGTAGAACCCATCGTTGCCGACTACACCGAGGGGATGCGGCAGAATAATACTGCCCGCAGCGGAAGAAGGCTGGTGCTGTACATCGGGTCAAGCATTGGGAATTTTTCGCCTGCAGACGCGGTGGAAGTACTGCGCGGTGTGCGGGCGCAGTTGTCTTCCGGTGATTGCCTTTTGCTGGGCACCGACATGGTGAAGGACACCAAGATGCTGCACGCAGCCTACGACGACGCGGCAGGCGTGACTGCCCGCTTCAATATGAATGTGCTGACGCGCATCAATCGCGAATTAGAGGGCAATTTCGATCCCCAGTTGTTCCGCCACCAGGCGCGGTGGAATGCACAGGACTCGCGAGTAGAAATGCACCTGGAGAGCTTGCTGGCGCAGAAGGTTGCGATTCAGGCTCTCGATTTGGAGGTGCGGTTCATGTTGGGGGAAACAATCCACACTGAGAACAGTTACAAGTTCACTGACCAGAGTGTCCTGTCGTTGCTCACGCGCGCGGGATTCAGATTGCGCCAGCAATGGAGCGACGCGGATAAATGGTTCACGGTTTATTTGGCAGCCGCTAATTAAATTCTGGGTGAGACAGAGTGCTGCGGAAAAGTCTTCCCGAGAGTCCCGAGGGACGGCTAAAGTTCAGTCGTGTCCAAATTGGGGTTTGCTGGGGGACTAGGGTGGACCTGCTGTTTCTCTCCAGCCCGCTAACAACTCCAACCTGGGCCACTCCTCTCCCCTTGTCATCCCGACCGTAGCGTAGCGCAGTGGAGGGATCTGCAGTGCGCCCTGCGGCTGTCTCAGATATCTCCGGCAAGCGAAGGCGGGTTGCGGCAGGGCTTGATTCGGAGGCGATGGTTCATCCGGATCGCTTCCCAGGATGAATTTGAGAGAGCCGGAGGGCGCACTACAGATCCCTCCACTGCGCTTCGCTACGGTCGGGATGACAAGGGGAGAGGAGTGGCTCAGGTTGGAGTTGTTAGCGGGATGGAGAGAAACAGCAGGTCCACCCTAGTCCTCCAAAAAACCTAATTTGGACACGACCAGACTCCGAATCACTTCGTTAGTCGCAGCAGAACCACTCCGTGACGCGGGACGGTTACCGTGTAGCTGCCCTGGAGCTTGCCCAAATCTTTAGCCCCCCAGATATCGTGCGCTTTCGCGCCGCTGCCGAATCCCACATCGCTTAGTTTCAACGTGACCGGCATCGCGGTGTCGTCCCGGTTGAATAAGGCTACGGCCTTGGCGCCTCCCTGGAGTGGCTTGGCCCAAATTTCGACCGGGCCAACCTCAGAGACACGATCGCCCTGCTTGCCGAGAGGATCCTGATCGATGGCGATTACGTCTCGATTGGTCAGGATAGAAGCCGTCTCGGCCGGCATCTGAGAAAGATCGTTGCCCGCCAGCAATGGCGAAGCCAGGATCGCCCATAGGCTCATGTGGAGGCGATTCTCATCCAGCGTGAGCTTGCCGTTGCCTACCTCCAACATATCGGGATCATTCCAGTGGCCTGGTCCAGCGTATTTTGACAAGCCCGCCTGGGAGAACCCGATCAATGTCATCCTGTCCCAGGTGGGATTGATGTCGCCCGTCGTCCGCCACAAGTTGGCTCCCAGCGAAGGGCCCCACTCCCATACCGCATCCCAACCGTACTGGCAAAAGCTGTAGACGATCGGGCGTCCAGTTGCCAGCAACGCCTTGTGCATCTTCTCGTAGGCATCTTTCATCATCTGGGTCTGCTTTGCCGGATCGTTCGGAGCTTCCGCCATCATGTTCTGACGGAAGCTGCAGAGATCGTATTTGAGATAATCCATGCCCCAGGCCGCATAGGTTTTGGCATCTTGCTCTTCATGTCCCAGGCTGCCTGCGTACCTGGCGCAGGTCTTCGCACCCGGACCGGAGTAAATGCCAATCTTCAGACCTTTGGAGTGAACGTAATCGGCCAGCCCCTTCATGTCGGGAAACTTGCTGTTGGCCTGAATGTTCCCCGGGGCATCGCGCTCACCTTGCCAGGTGTCGTCAATGTTCACGTAAAGGTATCCTGCATCCTTCATGCCTGAAGAAACCATGGCATCCGCCGCAGCGCGGACATCCTTATCGTTCACCCTGCCGGCAAAAAGGTTCCAGCTATTCCAGCCCATAGGCGGAGTTGCGGCTACTGTACTGGTCTGGGCGATTAGCGTGGATGACACAAGGAAAACAGTGAACCCCAGTGCACGAAACCCCTTGAACATAGACTCTCCTGAACGACAACCCACTATAGGCCACTCGCCTTACTCGCCACCAGTGGCTTGATGATCTCGTCCAGCAGATCAGGCGTTCCCTGCACCCGCTCCAGCTGGGGATATTTCCCTCCGTCGTGGTAGTCCAGGCGCAGGGTGCGGAACTCGTTATCGTTGGAAACAATGAGCTCGATCGGGCTGGTTGTTCCCTTCGCCCCGCGAATCGCTTCCTTGAGCACGTCCCCGTTGTAGCCGTGGCCATTGACAGCAACCAGCTTCATCCCCGGACCGAGCCCTGCCTGGAAAGCCGGCGAATCGACCCTGACATCGTCAATGACGGAACTGTTGTTGACCATCAGGCCGAGCGAAAACCAGGCATCGACCTGCTGGTACTTGGTGAGGTAAGCCAGCTCGTACTCGGTGGGCTCGGCGCCATAGGTGAGCCGGTAGCCTCCATGCTCGATTCCCTCCAGAGGCGCATGGGCCGCGTGCGACTGCAGCCGTTCGGTCAGAAAACTGCGCCAGTCATAGGGCGCGACCGCATTCAGGCCGGCGACAATGTCGTCAAAGTCATAAGGAACGACTATTGGCGGAGTGTTGCCGCCCACGGCGAGAAACTTTAGGCAAAAGTCGTTGAGCGATTTTTTGTCCTGGGTCAGCTGACGAATGGTGGTATCGGCGTCGAGCCAGATCAACTCGCCTTCCTGGTAGTAATCCTGCCCGCGCCTCCAGTTGGACCAATACTCGTGGCCGCCACGCAGCATCTGCGAGGCAATGGCGGTGTCTTCGAGGGTGCGCCAGGTGCGCCCGGGTTTCACGTTGAGCCGCGCGGCGCTCCAGGCCAAGGCCTCGCGGTAGTGGGCGGGGGTCCAAAAAGCGGAGCGCGCGGCCAACACGTTGCCCCAATATTGCGTCATGCCCTCGTAGACCCAAAGCAGATCGCCCTTTTGCGGGGTGGCGTAATTCGGCGTAGCCAAGCCCACTGGCCGGCGGTACTTGCCGTTCCAGGAGTGGGTAAACTCATGCGGCAGCAACTCCGCATTGAGCAGGGCCAATTTCGGATCGGTGATTCCCTTCTTCTCGATTCCGTTATCGCTCGATTGGTGGTGTTCCAGGCCTTCCATACGAATCACGTCGCTCAGGCTGAGAAGAAAATGGTAGGTCTCATAGTGGCGGGACTGATAAAGCGGGCCCGTCTCGCGCACCAACTGGTTGACCGCGGCAAGATACTCCGGCTTCAGGTCGACATCCTCCGCCGCATCGCCGGCTACGTCCAGATAATGCTTCGGGGTAATCTCGGGGGCCAGGGGAAACTCGCGAAAATATCGCCCCGTGATCACCGGCGAATCGACCAGCTGCCCCAGCGACACGGTGGCGAACGAGGTTTCTGGGCCGTTCTGCGCGGAGATGCTGAGCGCCGTTCCCAGCTTCCAGTCCGTGGGCACAGTGAGCGAAGCGGTAATGGGGATCTGGGCTACCGGAATGTGCGCTGGATACAAGACAACGGAATTCCATTCCAGCACCGTCAGGTTGGGGCTGGTGGCTTGATCCTCATCCGAGCCGGTATCGCCGGGAGTGGCGAGGAAATCGAGGGACACCTCCAGGGTGGTTACGCCGGGGGGCACGTCGACATGGAAGGCGTACATGTCCACGTCGTCCCGCTGCCAGGACAGATCCTGGCCGTTGGCGCGAACCCGTATCCCGGAAAGATTGTCGATGGGCCCGGTGGGGCGGTGATCGCCAGGAATCCACTGCGGATACGCAAGCGTCAGCGGACCGGCGTTCACCGGTATCTGCATATGAGCGTGGAGCAAACGGCGCGGCGCATCGGTCAGATCGACGTGCAAAACGATGGGAGAAGCGGAGGCCTGAGCCATGCAGACGGCGGCGGCAATGAGCGGCAAAATGCCCAATGAGGCGATAGACGCGAGGCAGGAAAACCGTTTGGTCATTTTGTAATCCTTTCATAGCACTGTGGGACAGGTCTTATGATGGTTTGGTTCACGAAAGAGGCTTCTCTATGGCAACCGCCACCCCGCAGTCCTTTGCTAACCACAGCCGGTTCGATCCGCCTTTTCATTACGTTTTAGCGCCGATAACTTTGGTTGCAATCGTTCTCAGCATCATTCTCCTGGTACGCCAGCCCGGCATCGGGTCCGTCCTTGGAGTACTGTTGTCCGTCGGCCTTTTTTTGCTGGCACTGAAAGCCAGGTCCTATGCTCTCAAGGCTCAGGACCGGGTCATCCGGCTGGAGGAGCGGCTGCGCCTGTCCATGCTCTTGCCCGAAACAGCCAAGCCGCGAATCGCAGAGTTGACGGAGCCTCAGTTGATCGCGCTTCGCTTCGCCCCAGATGCCGAGCTGCCGGCGCTGGCCATGCGCGCGCTGAACGAAGGCCTGACGAACAAGCAGATAAAGACATCCATCCAAACCTGGCGGCCTGACTATTTCCGCGTTTGAGGTCATGCGCCCAAATGGCCTAACCCCAGGCCGATGACATAGGTCACCACGCCCTCCACCGCTCCTACCAGCGTCATCTCTGCACCGCTGCTCCACCAGGCGCGGACGGTCACCAGCGACTTAGCCGCGCCCACGGCGAAATGGGCGGCGAGCGAAACTACAGCCGAAATGATCACCGCGGTGTACCCGCTGGAAAAGAAAAACGGAACGATCGGGATGAACGCTCCCGCCGCGGTTGAAAGAGCGCCTGAGAGTGCGGAGGTGAGTGGGTTGCGGAGACCTTCCTCAGTCGAGTTGAGCCGCTCAGCCGCCAAAGCGCGCAGCATCTGCTCCGGGTCGCTGGCGATGTGGTCGACCATGTGGTCCGCGTCTTCCTGGGGGAGGCCCTTAACCTGGTAATAAAGCGACAGCAGCTCGCGCGCTTCCGGACCGTTCATGGCAATGGCTTCGCGCTCGCGCGCCAGTTCCGCTTCATAGATTTCACGCTCGCTCTTGGCGGCGAGGTAGGCGCCAGAGCCCATGGAGAGCGCGCTGGCGATCATGCCGGCAATCCCTGAGAGCAGCACATATTTGCTGTTGCCCAGGGTCGCACCGGAAACGCCAGAGACGATGCCGAAGATAGATCCCAGCCCGTCGTTCACGCCATAGATGGCATCGCCGATCCACCCGGCAGTACGGGTGCGGCCCTGGTCGCGCTTGGTCAGCATCTGTTGCAGCAGTTCTTTTGGATTCCCCGCCGGTGTACGAGCACGGTTGGGATAACGGCGGATCAGACTGCTGAGCTCGCGATAGTGTTCCTGCTCGTCTTCGAGGACCCGGTTCAGGATGGAAAGACTCGGTTCATCCCCTAGTTCTTTGAGCTGGCGGCTGTACTTGGCGATATCCCGGCTCTCATCGATCTCCAGGCGGCGCAAAGCCAGGTCATCGCCGCCAATGCGGTTCTTGAGGCTGTCCGCATCGCCGGCCGGCTTGCCCCGGTAGACCGGCTCCCGCCCTCCGATTTCCTGGATGCGGGCCGCCCAGAGAGCGGCATGCTCTTTCTCGGCAGCCGCCATGTGTTCCAGCGCTTGCTTGCGCGCTGCATCTCTTTCTCTCTCGGCAAGGGCGCGATAGGTGTAGTAGCCCGTCATTTCCGCCTGCCAGTTCTGTTCCAGAATCTGGGCCAGCCTGGGGTTACGAGGCAACGCCGGGACGGATTGAGAGGCGGTATCCAAAATCTTCTCTCCTCAGGGCAAAGCGTAGCATCCTCGCCCATGTTTGCTATGGTTGGCTGATGACGAAGTTCGAGCACCTGCTCACCGAGACGCGCCATCCTGACACCGCCAACATCGACCAGCTTTCTACTCTGCAGATGCTGGAGGTGATCAACGCTGCGGACCGCTCGGTTGCCGAGGCAGTCCAGGCCGAGCTGCCGCGGATTGCGCAGGCAGTCGACGGCATTGCCGAGCGCCTGGAAAAGGGTGGACGCTTGTTTTACACGGGTGCTGGTACGTCCGGCCGCCTGGGGGTGCTGGACGCCTCGGAGTGCCCACCCACCTTCAACGTAGACCCCGGGCTGGTCGTGGGGCTGATTGCCGGCGGGGATCAGGCCCTGCGCCATTCCATAGAGGGCGCTGAAGACGACCCTCAGCAGGGCGCAGAAGACCTGAAAAAACACCGCCTGGCAGCCGGCGATACTCTGGTCGGCATCGCCGCCAGCGGACGCACACCCTATGTGCTGGGAGGAATGGCGTATGGCAACCAGTTGGGCGCACTCACCGTGGGATTGAGTTGCGTGCCCGGGTCCGAAGTAGAGCGCCGGGCGAGGATCGCCATCACACCGGCGGTAGGGCCGGAGGTGATTACCGGCTCTACCCGCATGCGCGCGGGGACGGCCACCAAACTGGTGCTGAATATGTTGAGTACCGGCGCCATGATCCGCAGCGGCATGGTTTACGGGAACCTGATGGTCAATGTGCAGCCAACCAATGAGAAGTTGAAGGATCGTGCAATACGGATCATTGCCGCCGCGACCGGGGTGGACGAAGACCAAGCCGCGGCGCTGTTGACGCAGGCGGGGACAGTGCGGGTGGCCATCGTGATGCAGAAGCTATCCATAAGCCGCCCACAAGCCATGCAGCGGCTGGACGCAACGCATGGACGCCTGCGGGCGGTTCTGGGTGACATGTAAACCAGTGATGGGCGGCTTCGAGTCTATTAAGAGATAATGGTGAGGGAATGTGTGGAGGGGCCGGTGGTGAGGAAAAGCTTAGCAAAGTTGCTGATAATGTTGGCGATTATGCCCGTTCCGGCGGTGCTGGCCCAATCCAAAGACCAGCCTGACCAGGGCTTTGGGCCGGTGGATAGCAGCGCTCCGGCCGTACCGCCGGCGCAGATTGTCCAGCAGTTTGCGGCCAAGGAAACGGATTTTCGCCACGCTCTGGACAATTACACCTACCAGCGCGACGTGCGCATTCAGACCATCAACGACGACGGCAAAGTGGATGGCGAATACCGCCAGGTGGTGCAGATTACCTTCGACAGCAACGGGCGCAAATCGGAGCGGGTGACCTTTGCCCCGCAGAATACGCTGGAGCGCATTCAGATGACCCCGGCCGACGTTTCGGATATCGAACAGCGGCTGCCGTTTGTGCTGACGTCAGAGGACGTGGGGCAATACAACCTGACCTACGTAGGGCGGCAGAAGGTAGACGAGGTTGATTGTTACGTGTTTGATGTCGCGCCCAAGGTGATGGAAAAAGGCAAGCGCTACCTGAAGGGCCGCATCTGGGTGGACCAGAAAGACCTGCAGATCGTGATCACCAGCGCCAAAAATGTTCCCGATGATGTGCGCAAAGGGCACGAGGATCTTTCGCCGCCGTTTACCACTTACCGTGAACAGGTGGATGGCAAGTATTGGTTTCCGGTGTATACCAAGGCCGATGCGGAACTCCATTTTTCCGGCGGCAGCGGGTACATGAGCCAGGATGTCCGCATCCGGCAGATTGTGCGCTATACCGATTACAAGCAGTTCCGTTCGACGGTCAAGCTGATCTTTCAAGGACAGGATGTAACCAACAATCAGGGGCAACCGCAGAGTGGCAGTCAACCGGCCAATGGTCAGCAGCCGCAGCAAAGTTCACCGCCCGCGAGTGCGCCCCACTGAAGCGAGGTCGCGGGATAGAGAAAAGACAGAGCTTTGATGGGCTTCGCCCGTCTTCCTTAACCCACGTACGCTGGTGCGAACATGGGGCACCCGTCCAGTGTTGGTGTGAATGGAAGAGTGGATTACCATGATGCGGAGTTGACCTGACCTGTTGATTAGGTGTGAAGAGTTTGGGAGTGAGTGCGGTGGAATCCTATGCGTTGTAGGTAGAGGACGAGACACGGCCCCCACGGCCGGTCCAGTTGGTGTGGAAGAATTCCCCTCGAGGCTTATCGACACGTTCGTAGGTGTGCGCACCGAAGAAGTCTCTCTGCGCCTGCAGGAGATTTGCCGGCAGGCGCGCCGTCCGGTAGCCGTCATAGAACGCCAAGGCGGTCGAAAACGCAGGCATGGGCACGCCAATCCTGATTCCGTAGATGAGCGCCTTCCGCCAGGAAGCCTGGTACTTGTTCATCGCAGTGGAAAAGAACTTGTCCAGCAACAGGTTCTCGAGCTTTGGATCGCGGTCGAACGCTGCCTTGATGTCTCCCAGAAAAATGCTGCGAATAATGCACCCCCCGCGCCACATCAACGCGACGCCGCCCATGTTCAGGTGCCAGCCCTGGTCTTTCTCAGCCGCCCGCAGCAACATGTATCCCTGCGCATAGCTCACCATCTTGGAGCAGTAGAGAGCCAGACGCACTTCCTCAATGAACTCGTTCCTATCGCTCCCCACCTTGCGCTTACGCGGCCCTTTCAACACTTTCGCTGCCGCCACCCGCTCGCTCTTCAAGGCCGACAAGCAACGTGCGAACACGCTCTCCCCAATCAGTGTCACCGGCTGTCCCAGGTCGAGCGCCGAGATCGCAGTCCACTTACCAGTGCCCTTCTGGCCGGCAGCGTCGAGGATCTTGTCCACCATCGGCTGCCCGTCCTCGTCCTTCTTGGCAAAGATGGTGGCAGAAATGTCGACCAGGAAACTATCCAGCTCCCCCTTATTCCACTCCGCAAAAATCCCGGCGAGTTCGTCGGCACTGAGCCCTAATCCGTCCTTCAGCAGTTGGTAAGCCTCGCCGATCAGTTGCATGTCGCCGTACTCGATGCCGTTGTGCACCATTTTCACGTAGTGTCCGGCGCCGTCCTCCCCAACCCAGTCGCAGCAGGGGGTTCCGTCTTCCACTTTTGCCGCGATGGCCTGGAAGATCTCCTTCACATGCGGCCAGGCGTCTTTATTTCCGCCGGGCATGATCGAAGGCCCGAAGCGCGCACCTTCTTCGCCGCCCGAAACCCCCGTCCCGATAAACAGAAGGCCCTTGGCGGCCAGATCCTTCGTTCGCCTGGTTGAATCGGTGTAAAGCGAGTTACCGCCATCGATGAGGATGTCACCCGCTTCCAAAAACGGAAGGACCTGATTGATTGTTTGGTCGACTACTTCTCCAGCCTTGACCATGATCATCACGCGCCGCGGCTTCTTCAGCAGGCCACACATTTCCTCGATCGAGTGGGCACCCACGACTTGCGTCCCTTTAGCCTCGTAGGCGACGAAGTCATCCACCTTGGAGACGGTACGGTTGAAGACGGCCACCGTGTAACCGTGGTCGTTCATGTTCAACACCAGGTTTTGGCCCATAACCGCCAATCCAATCAAACCGATATCGCAATTTGCTTCTGGCATATTGGGCGAGATGATACCTGATCGAGCCGGTGGGAGCAAAAGAGGCGGTACAACCCCCCTGAGAGCTGATTTTCGAGCTCTCACGCAGACTCTAAAGGCCGTACCCTTCAACAATGCTCAACCAGCCGCCTCCTGTAGCTCAGAGACCAGCGACCCTAAAGGATTGGTCACCGCACGAACGGCAATGGAGCCCATCGGTTCCCCGCGACGGTACATTAAATATGCAGCCACCGCTCCTGCAACTATCGTTCCCCAGAACAACGCTTTTTTCATCACGGCTCCTTGATCGCGCAAGGCTTTGCGCAAAATATCCCTGCATTTCTGTGATGCACGAGCTGGACTCGGCAACGGGGAGGGTGGGGGGAAATATTTGCAGCACCATCCCTAAACGGTTCAAGGGCCGGGCGATATCAGCCTTGAAAGCTATTATGTTCTTCAGGCCATTGCCGCAATGAAGATCACGCGAATCGCGGTCCACACTCTTGTTTTGTCTGGGTTGCTCGGCTCTCTGTCACCTGGTGGACGTACCCAGGTAAGCGTGCTGACGCAGCACAATAACGACCAGCGCACTGGAACCAACCTGAATGAAGTCGTGCTCACCCCGTCGAACGTGAACACGAAGCAGTTTGGAATGCTGTTTCGGAGAGTAGTTGACGACCAGGTTTACGGCCAGCCGCTGTATGTGGCGCATGTAACCATACGCGGCGGTACACACGATCTGGTCTATATCACTACCGTGAATAACAGCGTATACGCGTTCGACGCCAATGATGCGCGCGCGTCCGAGCCGTTTTGGCATATCAACTTCGGTACGCCGCCCAATATCTACGATGGCAAGTACGGCTGTTCCGACATGAACGGCAATATGGGCATTATCGGAACACCGGTAATCGATGCGCAGAGTGGCACGCTCTATGTAGTCGCCGCAACCCGGCTAGGGAACGGTTTTACCCAGCGCCTGCACGCCTTGGATCTTGCCACCGGGGCAGATCGCGCGATGAGCCCGGTGACGATCGCGGCGCCCGGCTTCGCTCCGCTCATGGAAAGCCAACGGCCCGGCCTGCTTCTCTCCCGTGGAAAGGTCTACGTTGGCTATGCGTCTCATTGTGACAAAGAGCCCTATCACGGCTTCCTGATCAGCTATGACGCAAAGTCGCTCCAGCAAACCGGGGTATTCAATACTTCGCCTGAAGGGGAAGCGGCAAGTATCTGGCAGTTTGGCCAGGCTCCTGCTGTCGATGCGGACGGAAACATCTACTTTGTGACCGGCAACGGAAGCTGGAATGGCCGTTCGGATTTCAGCGAAAGCTTTCTCAAGCTCGACCCCAACCTCAATGTGCTGGATTGGTTTACGCCCACAGATCATGCGCATCTAGACTCCATCGATGGAGATCTTGATTGTTCCGGCGCCGTTCTGATTCCCGGAACCAGTCTGATCATGGATGCTGGAAAGCAAGGCGTGCTTTACGTGGTGGATTCCCATCACATGGGCCACCTGGGGGACGACCAGGCAGTACAACATTTCCAGGCAACCAGTTCGCAGCTGCCCAGCCTGGTGTATTGGAACAGCGCGATGCATGGTCCTCTGGTGTATATGTGGGGGCAGACAGATCGACTGCGAGCGTATCGCCTCGATGGGGAAAGGCTCAAGGAGGCGCCGTTCGCCATCCGGCCGGAGGTGACTGAGGGGCATCCAGGCGCGATGATGTCGCTTTCTGCCAATGGGAATAAAGATGGAATCCTCTGGGCGTCCATCCACGCCAGTGGTGATTCATGGCATGAATCAAGACCCGGCGTTCTGCGCGCATACGATGCAAACGACATTATGCGTGAGCTGTGGAATTCTCTGGAAGAGCCAAGCCGCGACGACTGCAACAACTATGCCAAGACGGCACCGCCCACCATTGCCAACGGCAAAGTCTACCTGGCCAGTTTGGGAACGCGAAACACCGGAAGCGGGCAGCTTTGTGTCTATGGAGTGCTGCCGGATGGCCCTGCTCCCCTGCCGCCGTCCAGTGTCCATGGCTCCGCTGGAGACGGGCAGGTCTCGCTTTCCTGGGTGGCTTCCAGAGGCGCCTCGACTTACACGGTGAAGAGGTTCATGAACAGTGTTGAGCCACTGGAGACGATCGCGAGTGGCCTGACCTCGCCCACCTTGACCGACAATACGGCCGGCAACGGCAAGACCTACGCGTATGTCGTGACGGCGTCTAACGCTAATGGAGAGAGTGCGCCTTCCTCTGTCTCTACCGTACTGCTGCCCAAGCCTCAGCCGCAGACCGGCGTTTTGCCGCCGGGGCCCGGACGGGAATTAACTGCAAGAGTCTGCTCTGGCTGCCACTCGCTCGCGTTGACGGCGAACGAGCGGCTCAGCGCCCAGGGATGGCACGATCTGGTGCGTGTGATGGCTGCGCGCGGAGCGGTGGCCACTGACGACGATCTCAACCAAATTACTGCTTACCTGGCAAGATCATTTCCCCTCGCGACCAAGAAGGAAAACCAATGACCATTGTGAGAAGAGACTTTCTGAAGCTGGCAGGTGCTGGTTTGCCTGGCATTTCACTCGGCGCGCACGCACAGACTGCGCCCAAGCCGGGAGCTGCCGCGAATGCTGTATTCGATGTGAGGACCTTCGGCGCACGCGGCGACGGCGCCTCGATTGATACCCCGGCGATCAACAAGGCAATCGAAGCAGCGAGCACCCAGGGAGGCGGAACAGTTCAGTTCCCCGCGGGCACATACGCCTGCTACTCGATCCATCTCATGAGCAATGTCGTGCTTTCGCTGGAGATGGGGGCAACGATTCTGGCAGCAAGCGGTACCAGCTACGATCCCGCTGAGCCGAATAAGCCGTGGGAGGACTATCAGGATTATGGTCACAATCATTGGCACAATAGCCTCCTATGGGGCGAAGGGATCCACGACGTTGCTATCGTTGGGCCGGGATTGATCTGGGGCAAAGGCTTAAGCCGCGGCGGCTCGGAGGAGCCGCGGGCGGAGACGCCAGGGGTTGGGAATAAGGCGATTGCGCTCAAGAATTGCCACAACGTGCTGCTGCGGGATTTCTCTATCTTGAAGGGCGGCCACTTCGGCATCCTGGCAACAGGGGTCGACAACCTGACCATCGATAATCTAAAGATCGATACCGACCGGGACGGAATGGATATTGACTGCTGCCACAACGTTCGCGTTTCCAATTGCAGCGTTAATTCTCCCTGGGACGACGGCATTTGCCCGAAAAGCGCGTTTTCGCTTGGCTACGCCCGTTCCACTGAGAATGTGACGATTACGAATTGCTATGTGACCGGCGCCTATGTGCTCGGGACCATGCTGGACGGAACGTTCAAGCGCTGGCCTGCTGATTTAAAGGTGCCTCCTACAGGCCGCATCAAGTGTGGGACAGAGTCGAACGGAGGCTTCAAAAACATCACTATCTCCAATTGCGTTTTTGACGGTTGCCGCGGGTTTGCGCTCGAAAGTGTGGTGGGCACCCTGAAGCGGATCATTATCAGTAACGTTGTCAGCTACAATTCCGCATCGCAATTCGGTGGGGCGGGGCTGATCTCCGGTATCCCTTCCAATCCGATCGAAGACATCAAGATCAACGACCTGTATTTGGAGCACCGGGGAGGGGGAACACGCGAAATGGCGGCGCGTGTCGTGCCTCAAATGGAACAAGGATATCCCGAACCGTCCAGGTTCGGCGATATCCCCGCAAATGGCTTTTTCATACGCAACGCAAACAATTTCGAGCTGACAAACGTCGAGATTGCCTGCAGCCAGCCGGATGCGCGGCCCGTTTTCTACCTGGATAATGTGAGGGGGCCGACTTCTTCCGCATCAAAACTCCCAAGGTGATCAACGCCGGGGTGTTTGAGCTGAAAGATGTTCAGGATTTCAATGTGAGCCTGTCGAAGAACGTCAAGGACAGCCGCTTAGACAAGGTTGCTCAGAAAACAATCGCCAATTAACGGCCTCGCTCCCGTCTTCATTCTGGGGAGGCCCCCACATCACCCCTCGATTGCCAGGCGAGATGCTGCCATCGCCCATTCCGCCGCTCATTTACGTTCAGGATGAAATATTAATGTCGAAACGGGTTGGGAGATCCAGCTCCTCCTCTGGCCGAGGGCTGTCTGGACTTCACCCTGGACGGGAGTTGCGGGTAGAAATTGGGAGGCTGGGATCTTTTGGATGTCAGGCCTCCATCCATCGGGTCCAAAGATGGCTCTCACGCAAACTCCTTAGGCCATCCGCACCCATCTAAGGTCCAGCCGTAAGATTGTGGAACCAGTCAAAGGTCGCGGTAAGAGCTGGAGCCTGGCTCGGCGTAGGGCTATAGTTCCAGGCATACGGAGCCAGTCCCGTCACGACCAAATTGTCAGCGAACGCACCTACCTCATTCCACGCAGCACCATCCGCTGACCAATAGGCAGTGAACGTGGTGCCTACGCGCGTCATGCGCAGATACGTTGGCACGGCGTACGCCGAAAATGGCTTGATCTCAAATTTCGAAGCTGAAACTCCTCCCGTGACGGTCCCCACGCCGAGGTTCACTGAGCCCCCGGCCTCCACTTCAAAACGAATGTAGTCCTTGGCATCACCTTCCACCATGAGTCCCTGTCCGTAATATTGGGTCGCCGCCACCAGGCTGGAATCGATCTTCACCGCCACGTCGAAGTTCGTATTGCTGATTGGCTGAATCACCTGAACCGCATCCAGAGCCGGAACAGCCGCATCGTGATTGGTTCCCCCCGGTACCGTAAGGACCAACTCCCCATTGCTCACTGCAGCCGAACCGCCCACCGGTGCGGTCACCTGCCACACAGCCGTGTTTAAGCTGCCTGCACTGAATTCATCAGACACCGGTGTTCCGCCGGTTACTGGTGAGTACGTATAGCTGGCCGAGGCTTGGGCGCTTTGCGTATATCCGCTGGCTATCGCGATCGCTTGAACAGTGGCCGATGCGTCGATGGTGAACGGATTCGCGTAAAGCTGCGAACTTGTAGTAGGCGTGCTTCCGTCGGTGGTGTAATAAATCGATGCTGAAGGAGTTGTATCAGCGATCGATACGCTCAAGGTGGAAGCGAAACTCGTTCCACTCGGCGGAGTAAACGTCGGCGCCGCCGCAACAGGCGTCCCACTCGTGGCCAGGTTGTGAAACCAATCGAAGGTTGCTGTAAGGGCCGGCGCCTGGCTCGGAGTTACGCTGTAATTCCATGCATACGGTGCCAGTCCCGTCACTACCAGGCTGTCGGTGAAGGTACCCGCCTGGTTCCAGGTCGTGCCATTGGTCGACCAATACGCTGTGTAATTGCCGCCCACGCGGGTAAGGCGCAGATATGTCGGTACGGTATAGGACGTAAACGGCGAAATCTGAAAATTCGTACTCTGCGCTCCAGCGATGACAGTTCCCGCACTCAGATTTACCGTACCCCCAGCTCCCAGTTCGAAGCGGATATAGTCCTGGGCATCGCCTTCCACCATCAGGCCCTGTCCGTAGTACTTGGTCGCCGCCACCAGGGTGGAATCGATTTTCACCGCCACGTCGAAGTTAGTATTGCTGATCGGCTGGATCACCTGCACTGCGTCCAGTGCAGGGACGGCCGCATCATGATTGCTCCCCGCCGGTACGGTAAGGACCAGCTCTCCATTGCTCACCGCTGCCGAACCGCCTACCGGTGTGCTTACCTGCCACACAGAGGTGTTCAAGCTTCCTGCATTGAATTCATCCGACACCGGTGCGCCGCCCGTGCCGGTTAAATCGGTGTAGTTGGCAGAGCCTTGAGCGCTCTGTGTAAAGCCGCTGGCCGTGGCGATCGCATTCACCGTCGTCGCAGCACTGATCGTGAACGGACTCGAATAGAGTTGTGAGCTGGTCGTCGGCGTGCTTCCGTCAGTGGTGTAATGGATCGCCGCCCCCGCAGTTGTATCGGTAATCGTTACACTTAACGTTGAAGAGAAACTCGTTCCGCCGGCGGGACTAAAGGCCGGAGTGGCCGCGGGCGTGGCTGCAGCCTGGACCTGATAAGTGCCCACGACGACCGGGCTATCCTGGTAACCGGTCGCGGAGGCAAACGCACGAATGGTGAGAGACGTTCCGTTCACGACAATGGGTCCGCTGTACACGGTGGAGGAATGCGTGGGTGTCGACCCGTCTACGGTGTAGTAGATGGTAGCGCCCGTCGTGGGACTGCTCAGGGAAACGTTTTGTGCGGACGTATAGGTGCCCGGCAAAGGACTGAATATTGGATCGGCGGCCACCTGCGTCGTCCCTGAAGTGAACGTCCAGGTTTGGATGTTCTGGATCGCGGTCGATCCGCCAGTACCACCAGTGAAGCCGACATACGCCGTATTGCCGCCAACGGTTGAGGGAATATCGACTGTGAATGCGTGGCTGAAGGTCTTCTTTGTAACTGTGTCGGTAAGGTTCAGCGTCAACGTGGTGCCGTTATAGACAAGTTGTGCGGATATGGTGTCGCCGCTCGACAGTACGATCCCGGAAGAGGTGAGGTCGATCGCCGGGATAGTGGGAGCCACTCCGTTGGTAAACAGTCCCGTGGAATCAGTGCCCTCGCCACTGTTGCTGTAAATGTCGAATTTTATGGCGACACTCTTGGCCATACCGCCGGTCGCCCCCGTATTGGGGTTAGGCCCGTAGCCGAGGCTTCCCCCATCCCCACCCAGCGCAGAGGGGCCAACGCCCTGAACGGTGAAAGTGAATCCATCGGCGGACGCGGTGGAGAGCTGGAAAGTAAAGTTTGTGGTAAAGGCCTGGATGTTGACTGGAGTAGTCCAGAAGGCACTCGTACCCTCAAACGTGCCCCCATCCGTAAGCTCAAGAAAGTTGCTGCTTACTTTGGCCACGCTATTCAACTGCAGGCCAGTGGCATTGGGAAAGCCGCCGGCAAAATTTATATTGCCCGATCCACCGGATTGAATGACGTAGGCCGCGCTGGCCAGCGGACTTTGAGCAAATCCAGGAGCAATGGCAAGAGCCTCCAGGGTGGTGTTGGCGCTTACGGCGATTGCGGAGCTATAAACCGCGGACGAAGTGGTCGGCGCGGCGCCGTTCGTGGTGTAGTAGATCGTAGCGCCAGGGGTCGCATCAGAGAGAGTGATTGACTGCGCTGAAGTATAAGTACCCGTCCCCGGTGAAAAGGCAGGCGTTGCTGCCGAGGCCAATTGAATGGTGTAGGTTGCGCTGCCTACACTGCTGGCGCTGAAACCTGGCGCCTGGGCGATGGCTTTGATCGTGACCGTGCCGCTGTCCACGCTAATCGGAGAGCTATATACCGTAGACGAGGTGGTAGGAACGGAGCCGTCGATCGTGTAGTAGATCAAGGCTCCAGCGGTGCCATCGCTCAGGGATACCTGTTTCGCCGCAGTGAAGGAACCTCCGGCGGGAGAAAAGACAGGCGTCTGCGTGACCGATCCCGATTGAGAGGTCAGCGTCCACGACAGAATTTTCTGGCTCGAGCTTTCACCGCCAGAGCCGCCGGTAAAGCCGATATATGCCAGGTTGCTCCCGATGGTGGCGGGAATGTTGATTGGAAACGTATGCGTGAACGTCTTGTTCACGACGATATCAGTGAGGGTCATGATCAGATTGACACCGTCATAGGTCATATGCGCAGTGATCGTGTCCCCGGTGTTGATGAGAACACCTGATGAAGTCATATCCACCGCGGGGACGGTGGGCGCCGCGCCATTCAAGTAGAGCCCGGTTGAATCGGTGCCTTCGCCATTGTTGCTATAGAAGTCGAACTTGACGGCAACACTTTTTGCGATACCGCCGGTTGTTCCCGTGTTCGGGTTCGGGCCGTATCCCAGGCTTCCGCCATCTCCACCAATCGCGGTGGGGCCGACGTTTTGTATGGTAAAGGTAAATCCGTCAGCCAGGGCATTCGACAATTGAAACGCAAAGTCGGTGGTAAAGGACGTGATGTCGATTGGAGTGTTATAGAATACGCTGGCTGCCTGGTATGTCAGGCCCGTAGTCAATTGCAGACGGCTGTCGTCTACGTTGGTGGCGCTTCCGTTCAAGGTTAGCCCGGCAACACTGGAAAAGCCACTGCCATAGTTAATTTCTGTCCCGTTCGGCTGAATGATGTAGGAGGCGGTCGCCTGGTTACTGGTGGTCAACCCGCTAAAGGTAGCAATCGCATTGATGACCGTGCTGCTGCTAACGGAGATTGGTCCGGTATATTTCGTCGAGCTGGTGGTGGGGGTCGATCCATTCGTCGTGTAATAGATGACGGCCCCGGACGTGCCGTCGGAAATGGTGGCTAACTGGGCCGTCGTGTACGTGCCGGCCGCAGGAGAAAATTGCGGCATCGGCGTCTGCGTGTTGAAGTTATAAGTGGCGCTTGCGACGGCACTCTGAAGGTATCCGCTTGCGCTCGCAATCGCCTGTACCGTGGCATCCGTGGCGAGTGGAAAGGCGCCCGTATACTTTGTTGAAGATGCCGTTGGAATCGACCCATCGGTGGTGTAATAAATGGTCGCACCGCTCACAGTGTCCGTGATCGTAACTTGTTGCGAACCGCTATACGTGCCTCCCGCGGGGGAGATGACGGGCGCCGGCGCTTGCTGTTCCGCGTTCAAAAGGCCGTAGACGTCGACCTGGCCATTCGCGCCCACGTAGGCCTTTCCATTGGTGATGACCGGAACCGTAAATTTTATCGCCAGTCCAGCGTTATCGCGGCTCGGATTTTGACTGCTGGAATAAAGCTCCTGGGCGACATTAGCAGCGTTAAACGCATAAAGAATTGAATCGCCGTTCGTCTTGTAGCCAGACGTCACCAACGCCCACACAATGCCGTTCGTTGTGCCATTTGATGTGACGATCGGGGTTGCGCCGGGAAACAGCGAGGTGACCGAGGATTGAGCCGTGGCCTTCTTAGCCAATACGCCATTGGTGATAGGGATCATCTTCAGGGCGTCGCTTTCGGCCCACATGTAGACATTTCCGTTCCAATAGGCCGGGGTGCTCCACAGACCCGTATTTACTCCCAGAGCACCAGTAATATCCTGCACCGCATTGGTATTAGAGCCGGCATTCGGGCCAATGTACCCGCCGAGACCGTCGCGGTTGAGGACAAGAATTCGGCCCTCTTTTCCAATTTGGATCAGGAGGTGAGTATGGGCTCCCGGTTGATCCGGAAGGATCAGTACACCCCCTGAGCCCTGATCCAGATCTGCGCCGGTCAAGGCGGATTGATTGTAGGCAGTGAACGCATCGCTGATCGCAAAACCGCCGTTCGCCAGATCGTAGCGCAGAACGCTCTCGCCGTAATCCACGCTGCTGCTGAGGGGAGGATAGGTGGTCAGGTCGCCATTGCCCGTGGCAAGAAATGCTCTACCGTTTGCGCTTACCGTGTCGATGGGCAATCCTGCGCCCGACATCCAGATGCCATTACCATCCCCATTGGGGGACTGGCTTACCGCCGCAGTCTGCTTAAGTGTCGTCTCGTTGTAAACCAACACCCATCCGTGCCAGGGTCCGTTGTCGCCATGAGAACCAAAGGCAATATAGATACTTCCATTAAAGAGTCCGAGTGCCGGACGGTTCAGTTGCCACAAGGTGCTAAACGTCAGCTTCCCTCCGGAACTGCCGTTGCCGTTGCCGGTCACTGATGCCGAGATCGCCACCGGGCTGCCCGAGCGCTCGCTGCCATTCAGAATGCTGAGGGCATGCAATCTTTGCACATAGCTGCCGTTCTCTTTGGTTTTGGCAACCACAAAGAGCGTTTGGGTGTTGATATCGATGACCGGGGTGGAGCTGATACCAATCTCAGGGCTGATGTCTCCGGTACCGGTTTGCACATCTGCCGATGGAACGGTGGTTGCTCCGGACGCGGCTCCATGAGCCGTGCTGAGCATGCTGGCCTGCCACAGCGGTCCGCTATCCGCGCCGCCGTTACTGTCGGCGTCAAACGCGTACACAGAATCATGCTCGTCAGCAATGAAAATAACGTTGTGGGTAGCGTTGTTCACGGTCAGATTGGCAACGTAGAGCGGTTGCGCATAAACCTGGCCATCTACTGTATGGCTGAATAGCTTGCCGAATGTGTTGGTGTTTACATTCGCCGGAGTAAGAATCGTCTCCTGCGTGTTCTGGCCCTGGTGGGTATTGTCATAGCGCCACGTAAGTACATTGGGCCCTTGGGCAAACAGAGGTGCCGCCGCGCCCAGGAAAAGAAGACAGGGCCCTATGAGCTTGGCAAAGGTCACAAGTACTGTTTGCATTGACCCGAAGCGGGTGCGCGAAAAGACACGAGATGTTTGACCTGGCCGAAAAACGGGGCCCTCCTCATTGGTCATATGCTTAGCAACGTAATTGCCTGGCTATGGCCGCTCCACCGTCAAACGATTGTTTGGGACACGAAGGCGCTCCGGACCGTTTCGGGTCACGGAAATCCGCGGTCCAGGGGATGAGGGATCGTACAGGGGGAATGGGAAATGCGGCAGTTACGAGAATGTAGGTTGACTATACAACATTTGAGCCATTACGGAAGAGTTAAATTTAGGCGCCCACTATAATCCCGCGCAAAGGGTTTTCTGGAATGGTTTGGCCAAAGAATGGGGACTGGCACCTCAACGGGCAAGTAGCTCGGTTCCTCAATAAGGGTTAAGGAATATCTGCAGCGGATGCGAATCGTTGAAGTAGCCATGGCCGGAATTGAGGATGTCGAGCGATCCGTTACCGGTCACGTCGCCAATCGGGTCGTTATGACCCTTGGCGTTGGAAATAATTTGTTCCGTTAAATTTCCCTTGCCATCGTTGTAGAACACCGCCACGCGGTTCAGAGGCGCCTGGTCTTGCTCCACTGCAAGAATGTCCAACGTGCCGTTTTTGTCCATGTCCCCAACCTGAATCTTATGCACATCGATCATGGTGAAGTCCATGGTGTGTTTGATCCAGCTTCCATTGCGGCGGTCAGACGGCGCCTGCCACCAGATCATCCCTCCTGGCGGAGGGGCAATGCCCCCTCCAGGGCCCTCTGACTGGCCTGAGATGACATCCATCATCCCATCTCCATTGACGTCGGTCGCGTTGTACGCCGCCACTTCGCCGCTCCCGCTTGCCGTGGAACAATTATCCGGGCTGCATGGGTAGCCGGGGCCGATGGTGTGCATAATCCAGGCGCCGGTTCGCGCGTTGCCGCCGTTCTCGCGCGGATTCTCCCACCACGATACGTTATAAGGAGATCCCGGTTGGGTACCGACAAGATTGATGCTTCCGTTACCCGATCCGATATCCAGCAGCGCCACTCCGCGGAACGATTGACTGTACTGCACCTGGGTCCACGAGCTCGAACTGTTCTGGAAGAACACCGAGGATGGCGTAACGATGTCCATTTTGCCATCCCCGTCTATATCCGCAATCAGCAGGTTATTCTCACCTAGCCCTGGGCCAACGACGTTCATTGTCCAGGTGTCGGTAATCGGGTTTCCCCCTTGGCCGCGCGGATTCTGAAACCATACGACTTCGGGCTTGCCGCTGAAGGTTGGATCGAAGCTACAGACAATATCGATCGCGCCGTCTCCGTTTACGTCAAAGGGAACCATGTCTTCATAGCCGTCACCGCTGCCGATGATCGTGTGCCTGATCCAGGGATCATTGATATTGCCGGAAGCTGGATATTCATACCAATAGATGCCGCTTGCGCCGGTGTTGTTGGCTTGCGATTCCCTCTCCAGACCGATGACCGGTTCCAAATGTCCCGTGCCCTGGATGTCGGCTAATGCTTTCTCCACCAATGTCGACGCCGGATTCGCGTCGACGGTTACATATCCGTAGGGGCTTGGCCCATCCTGGTTAGCGATCGGGTCGGAAGTCGCGAAGAAGTAGTCAACCACCGCCGTGAACCCGGGTGAGTTGCTTGCCGTTGTATTCGAGTTTCCTCCGTACGGGCCTATCTTCGCCGCGTTCAAATCGAGGGTAAAGCTGGGGGCCGCGACAAAGTTTGTCCCATCCGCGGACCAACTGCCCGTCCACACATTTCCGCTCCTCGATAAACGCAGCCATAGGGGGCCCTTGGCGAGGGAGATCCTGGAACTGACAAATGTCGTCGCCTTGCTCCCGCTAATACCCGCTGCAAACAATTCCGGCCCGGCCGTTCCGCTGAACAGGACGTCGAACCGCAGGAAATCGGTGCTGTCCTGCTCGACCATAATTCCTTCGTCCTGGTTGCCTACTTCGACCGCGGACTGAAAGCGTGCATCCACGCTGAAGTCTGAATTCGCGACAGGCTGCATGATACGAACGGCATTCGCGCCACTCGTCCACAGGTCGTGGCTTCGCCCCATGGGCACGTTCAGATCTGCTCCCGTGCCGGTCATGACCACCGTTCCGTCGCCCAACGGATTTTCGATCGTCCACAGCGAAGTATTCAACGCCGGCTCGTCCAGATTATCGGAAACCACTCCGCCGCCGGAACCACTGCTCAAGGTATAGCTGGCAGAAGCCACGCCGCTCTGCGTCAGACCGCCAGCAGTCGCGATTGCCTCCACCGTGGCCGACGTGGAAATCGTGAAGGGCTTCGAGTAGACGCTGGAGGATGTGGAGGGCCTTGTTCCGTCGGTGGTGTAGTAGATGGTCGCCCCGGATGTGCTGTCAGAGATCGACACACTCAGGGTAGAAGAAAAGGTCGTTCCGCTCGCTGGGCTGATGCTTGGCGTGGCTGTAACCGCGGCGCTTTGCGTGTAGGACGCGGAAGCAACGCCGCTCTGCGCAAAACCGCCGGCAGTCGCCAACGCCTGGATGGTGGTCGTTGCGCTGATGGTGACCGGGACCGAGTACACCGCAGAAGAGGTCGTCGGGGTGCTGCCGTTGGTGGTGTAGTAGATGGTCGCCCCGGGTGTGCTATCAGCAATCGAAACGCTCAGGGTAGAGGTAAAGCTGGTGCCGCTGGCGGGATTAAAGGCCGGTGTGGCGACTGTGGGAGTGGAGGTCGTGTTGTGAAACCAATCGAAGGAAGGCGTGACCGCTGGAGCTCTGCTCGGAGTGCTTTGATAATTCCACCCGTAGGGCGCCAATCCTGTCACGGTCAGGGAGTCAGAGAAGCTGCCTGCTTCGATCCAGTTCACACCATCGGCTGAATAATATCCGGTGTATGTCGTTCCCGTGCGGTTCAGGCGCAGGTAGGTAGGCACCGCATATCCCGAGAAGGGCGCGAGCTGAAACGCAGTGGTCTGTTTGCCGGCAACGATGGTCCCCGCAGTGAGCTGAACATTCGATCCGCTCGCGCCAAGCTCAAAACGGATGTAGTCATGAGCGTCTCCTTCGACCATGAGGCCATCGCCGGAGTATTGCGCCGAACCCGCGAGCGCTGAGTCGATCTTTACATTCACGTCGAAGTTCGCGTTGCTGATTTTCTGTTCCACCTGAACCGCGTCCAAGGCTGGATTGAAGGCGTCGTGATTGCTCCCTCCAGGCACCGTGATCAGCAGGTGGCCATTGCTTACCGCGGCACTCCCTCCCGCCGGCGCGACTACGGCCCACAGGGTCGAGTTCAGGCTGCTGCCATTGAAATCATCATCGACCGGCGGCCCCGCCGATTGGCTGGTCAACGTATAGCTCGCGGTGCCCACGGCACTGGTTACTCCGCCAGCCACGGCGATAGCGTTGAACAGGGTTGACGAATCGATGGTGATGGCGCTCGTATACACCGAAGAGGACGTGGTCGGCGTGCTGCCGTCGGTCGTGTAGTAAATCGTCGAGCCGGTAGTGCTCTCGTTGATCGACACGCTCAAGGTGGAAGAAAAACTGGTGCCACCGGCGGGACTAAAGGTCGGCGTCGCGACGGTAGGAGTGGTCGTGGTGTTGTGAAACCAATCAAACGACGGCGTAATAGCCGGAGCATTGCCTGGAGTGCTTTGATAGTTCGAACCATAAAGCGCCAATCCGCTTACGGTCAGGCTACTGTCTGAAAAACTCCCGGCTTTGGTCCAGTTCACTCCATCGGCTGAATAGTATCCGGTATACGTCGATGCCGTGCGGTTCAGCCGGAGGTAGGTGGGAACCAAATATCCGGAGAATGGCGAGAGTTGGAATTTGCTGCTCTGTGTGCCTGCGATGATGGTGTTCGCACTGAGTGATATACTCGATCCGTTTGCACTAATCTCAAACCGAATGTAGTTATGCGCGTCGCCTTCCACCAGCATTCCCTGGCCGGAATACTTCCCCCCGACCGCAAGCGTCGAGTCGATCTTTACATTGACATCGAAGTCCGCATTGCTTATCTGCTGCTCCACCTGGACTGCATCGAGAGCTGGAGTAAATGCGTCGTGATTACTTCCTCCAGGCACGGTGATGATTAGGTGGCCACTGCTGACCGCCGCACTTCCTCCCGCCGGCGCGAGGACCGTCCACAGCGCTGTATTGAGGCTTGTGGCGGTGAAGTCGTCGGCGACCGGCGTTTGCGCAGTGGCGGTTGAAAACAAACCACTGGTCACCAGCGATGCCACCACGAGGCTCGACGCAAGGGAAACGTGACTGCTCAAAAACCGAAGCAGAGAAACAGCAAAAATATTCACTTCTCACACCCCGAGTCTCGACCATTAGGCGGAAATACACCCTAGTCGTCGGGGGAGTACGATTATGCCACAAAGCCGCAGAATTCGATAAACCGGCGCCTCTTTTCTGATCGGAAGACGATCGAAGGAATGGAAGGCTTCGGCCGTTTGAGGTACGCTCTTCGAGGCATATTCGGCGAAGCCATCTGCGCTCTCTTCAAAGCAATCAGCAAGTTGGCAGGTACATCGTCCTCGTTACGCTCATCCCTTGCATCCGCTACAATCGCCAGAGCGCCTTCTGCTTCGTTGAAGGGCCTATAGCTCAATTGGTTAGAGCAGCGGACTCATAATCCGTTGGTTCCAGGTTCAAGTCCTGGTGGGCCCACCAATAACAACGGCGGGCCGTTAGATTTTGTTTAGCCGGTCTACCTCTTCCAGACTCAGCAGGGTGGGCTGAGCTGATTGGAAGCCGGGAGCGTAGAAGAGTGAGCGGGCTCAATTCGCGGCGATGGAGTAGGAGGTGCTCCGGCCTCCCGCCGCGTCCTTCATCAAGACGCCCTTTTGCACCAGATCCTCGATATCTCGGAGGGCCGTGTCCTGGGAGCACTTGGCAAGCTTTGCCCATTTCGATGACGTCAGCTTGCCTTCAAAACCGTTGAGAAGCTGATTGACGATCCGACGTTGCCGGTCGTTGAAGCCTGTTTCCGAAAATTTGTCCCAGAAACGGGCCTTTTCGAGAACCGCCGCCAGCGTGGTCTCAGCACCCGCGATGGAGCGGCCGAGACAATCCAGAAACCATCCGAGCCAGTCTGTAATATCAAGATTCCCTTTCTGGGTTGCTTCGAGGATCGCATAGTAGGCGTTACACTCGTGCCGGATCTGCGCTGACATACTAAAGAAGCGTTGCGCGCTTTGCTCCGAACGCGCCAGAACCATATCCGCGATGGCCCTCGCAATACGTCCGTTTCCGTCGTCGAACGGATGGATGGTCACAAACCACAAATGCGCGATCCCGGCTTTCAGAACGAGGTCAGTCGAGTCCGCCTGGTTGAACCAGTCGAGAAAGCGCTTCATCTCGACCCTGAGCCGCCGGGCCCCCGGCGCTTCATAGTGAACGCGTTGCTTCCCGATCGCGCCAGATATGACCTGCATCGGTCCAGTCTTGTCATCACGCCAGGCGCCGACCTTGATTTTAGACGTGCTGCTGCGTCCGGTCGGAAACAGCGCTGCGTGCCAGGCGAATAGCCTTTCCGAAGTCAGCAGCTTTCCATAGTGTTGTGTGGCATCAAGCATCATTTCGACAACACCCTCAACATGCCGGTCGGCCGCCGTCAAACCACCAATGTCGATTCCGAGGCGCCGCGCAATCGAGGAGCGTACCTGCTCGCGGTCGAGGTGGTCGCCCTCGATCTCGCTTGACTTCAACACATCTTCCGTCAACGTTTGCAGAACCGCTTCTGTTTGCAGTTGGAAACCGAGCGCCTTCATCTGACCGACGAGGAGTCCCTGTCGGTACCGCACATCGGACAGGAGTTCCGACAAGCTTTGCTGTTCCCAGCGAAACCGGGGCCAGTCCTTGAGGTCGTGGATATAGGATTTTATTCGCCGCATCCTGTGCATCGAACCTAATCCTTATTAACCGCAAATGACAAGCACAAACGACGCGCATTATGCGGTGAATATAATGTCTAATCTCCGCATCCCGGCCCGTTCGTATTCCACCCCACCGCTTTGCACCTACCGTCACTCCCTCGATTTCAAAGGAAATCGGATGCAGCGTGGCGTGCCGCCAAGGCCCCGCCGTCATCTGCACGACTAGTGGCCTGTAACAGCTGATTCAGAAGTAAGACCAAATCTGAGAAAATGCGCAACTCTTTCAGGGGTCGCGACTCTCATGCTTTGTATCAGGGTCCGACCTTAGTCGGACCGCAAAGCGGTAAAAGAAAATCGGGCTTTAGAGGGTGTGTGAGTACTGGGGAAAAGCAACCACAGGTCCCTCCACTACGCTCCCCCGGATTTCCGGCCCACCAAGCCGTCGCCCCGATTATTTGGCGCGAGCCTCGCCTATCCGAATGCTCCTGTCGCCTTTTGCGCCCCATTCTCGATTTCCCCATTGAGCGCATTTCCGAGTCTCGAATTGTCGCACGTCGAGCGAGACGCGGGCCTATACTGTAGGCGCCCAAAAGGCATCCTCGCTCGCGGAGGTCAATCTTGGCAGCAACACTTTCCCCGGCGAAAGATCCCCAGAGAGACGTGCTCTTCAGCACGTTGTATTCCGAACTGCACCGCTTGGCGAGACGGCAATTAGCCGGCCAATATGTTCCGGGACGCCTCGGCGCCACCACTCTGCTCCACGAGGCCTACCTGAACATGGCCAAGGGTGCAGACCATTCCTTTCCTGACCGCCCTCGCTTCATGGCGTATGCTTCGCGCGTGATGCGAGGGCTCATCATTGATCACGCGCGTGCCCGCAGCAGCGCGAAAAAAGGTGGCCGCTATCACATCACCGCGATCACCCTCGATAACCTGGCAAGTCCGGTCGACGCCAGAGAGCTGGCCCTGATCAGCGATGCACTCGAGGAACTGACCCTGGTTGAGCCAGAGCTGGCCACCCTGGTCGATCTAAAGTTCTTCTGCGGGTTCTCCTTCGCAGAGATCGGCGCCATGCAGATGATTTCAGAGCGTACGGTGCAGCGGAAATGGGAAAAGGCCCGCATCTATCTGCACCAAAGCATCCGCGGGAGTTGCGCGCCATGACTCAATCGACTTCTCCTCAGTGGAAGGACGAATGGCGCCTGCTCAGCCCGCTGCTCGATCAGGCGCTCGCCTTGGAGGGAGAGGAGCGCCAGACATGGATCAAGGCCCAGGAGCCCGAGATCGCCTACCGGCTGGAAATACTCCTCCTCGAACACAGCGTCCTCGCTTCTGATGGATTCCTGGAAACCGGTGTCGTCGACTTACCATCGACGGCCGCAACGCTGGCAGGGCAAACGATTGGAGCCTTCGAGGTCGTTTCCCAGATCGGCCAGGGTGGCATGGGGAGCGTCTGGCTGGCAAGGCGCAATGATGGGCGTTTCGAACGCCAGGTAGCTTTGAAGTTTCTCAACATCGCGCTGTTGGGAAAAGAGGGCGAAGACCGGTTCAAACGCGAAGGCAAGATACTCGCCCTGCTTGCCCATCGTCATATTGCCGAGTTGATCGACGCGGGTGTCACCTCCGCCGGGCACCCCTATCTGGTGCTCGAGTATGTCGACGGCGAGCAAGTCGACCGCTACTGCGACCAGCGCCGGCTTGATCTTCTAGCGCGCATCCGCCTTTTCCTTCAGGTTCTCGATGCGGTCGCAACGGCCCACGCCAACCTGATTGTGCATCGCGACCTCAAACCGTCGAATGTGCTGGTGCGTAAGGACGGCGAGGTGAAGTTGCTGGACTTCGGAATAGCCAAGCTGATCGAGGCCGAGAACCACCCGGGGCAGCAGGCAGCCTTTACCATCAGTGGAACCGCGCTGACGCCCGAGTATGCTGCTCCCGAGCAACTGAAAGGCGAGGCCATCACCGTATCCACGGATGTTTATGCGCTGGGTGTGCTGCTCTACCTGTTGCTTACCGGGCGGCATCCCGCCGGTGAAGGCCAGAGATCGCCGGCGGGGCTGGTCAAAACCATTATCGAGTGCGAGCCGTTGCGCCCCTCCCACGCCGTGGGAGGGGCGATGACCAACGCCGGCGACGCCGCAGCTCGTGCCCTGCTGCGCAACGCTTCAGTGGAGAAGCTTCGCCGCGTCCTGCGCGGGGACCTGGACACCATCCTGGCCAAGGCACTCAAGAAAGATCCCCGCGAGCGTTATGCATCCGTGGGAGCGTTTGCAGACGATCTGCGCCGCTACCTGAAGTCCGAGCCGATCAAAGCACGACCCGACACCCTCATGTACCGCGCAGGAAAATTCGTTCGCCGCCACCGTGCCGGCCTATTCATTGTTCTGCTGGCGCTGGTGGGTGTGGCCACCGGCATCACGGGAATGCTTCTGCAAGCGCGAACCGCACGCATACAGCGCGACCTGGCGCTGCGGCAACTGGCGCGCGCCGAGCGCGTGACCGACCTCAATGAGCTTTTGCTCAGTAATGCCGCGCCCATGGGCAAACCGCTGGCTGTCGACCAGTTGCTGGAACGGGAAGAACGCGTGATTGAGCATGAACGTAATCCTGACACCGCCAATCACGTGGAGCTGCAGCTTTCGCTGGGCAACCAGTACTCGAGCGAAGACGAAAACGGCAACGCCTTGCGCGTGCTCAACGCAGCCTATCGGGTTTCGCGCGAGTTGAAGGAGCCCTCCATTCGTGCCAAGGCCTCCTGTGTCCTTGCCGGGGCCATGGTCCCTATCGGCGATTTGTCGCGAGCAGAAGCGCTTTACCAGGAGGGCCTGCGTGAGTTGGGGAACGCGCCGCAGTTCGCGTCGGAGCGCGCGGCTTGCCTGCTTCATGGCAGTGAGGTCGCGTATCGCAATGGGAATTCGGAAGATGCCGTCGCGCGCGCGCGCGCGGCAGAGCAGGCAATCCAGAGGTCGCCGGCGCAATGGAATCTCGAGGGGCTCAATATCCTGGTCAATCTGGGGACGGTTTTGGGAGACTCCGGCAACTTTCGCGAGGCCGAAACCATCTTTCAACAAGCATCGGACCTGATGACCAGTCTCGGATACGACGACTCCCAGAAGGCGGTGAAACTCTTCGACGGCTGGGCGCTCACCCTGAACTACGACGGACGCGAGCTCGAGGCACAACAAATGTTTCGGCGGGCGCTCGATATCAGCCGCAATGATGAAAGCAACACTGCCGTCGCTCCTGACCTTTTGCTCAACTACGCCGGCTTATTGCTGCAATTAGGGCACCGGGCCGAAGCGGCACGGTATTTTGCCCTGGCATCCAGAAAGGCGCATGAGTTCCATGACAACGTCGTTACGGATAATGCCGATCTGTTGCAGGCCTGGTTGTTTATGAGCGCTCATGCGTACGCCCAGGCAACCCGGCAGGTGGATGAGTTGGAGCAGAGGCTGCGTAAACGATATGCGCCAGAGCATTACCTCTTTGCGGAGCTGTCTTCGGCGAGAGCCGGCATTGCGGTAGGGCGCGGCGATCTGCCATCCGCCGCCCGTTTCGCGAGGGAAGCGGTGGAGATCGATGAGGCCTCCATTCGAAGAATCGGGCAATGCGCGGCCCTTCTTTCGTATCTTCTGGTGAGCAAATCCGGCATCGACCTCAAAAGTGGACAGCGGGAGGAGGCCGCATCCGACGCGAGGCGCGCGATCAACCTGCTTGAAGCAAGGGAGGATCCAAGCATCCTGTCGAGCAATGTCGGCCGGGCCTATCTGGCGCTGGCCCTGGCCCTCGAAGCCGAAGGCAAGCCGGACGAAGCTCAGCTCGCAGCCCGCAAAGCCTATGCGAATCTGCAAACCACGATGGGTTCCGATCAACCTGACACGCAGAGCGCGCGCCAACTGACAAACACTCGCTTGCCCAGCCGCTGATGCCAGAGCTTGTTTTTCCTAATGACGCCTTTCACCGCTCCATTTCGTTTTCTACAATAGTGGCCTGACGAAGCCCGATTTCGGATTTTGAGCCGGGCTTTCATATGAGAGGATATCCATGCCGAAGTTTGTGATCGAGAGAGAGATTCCCGCAATAGGCAGTGCAACCCCAGAACAGCTACGAGCAGCCTCACAGAGCTCCTGCAGCGCGCTGCGGACGATTGGTCCCCAGGTTCAGTGGCTGCATAGCTATGTCACCGAAGATAAGATCTACTGCGTTTATCTGGCGCCCGACGAAGCTGCGATTCGAGAACACGCTCGCTTGGGCGGCTTTCCTGCTAACCGGATCTCGCGTGTTACCTCGACCATTGATCCGACCACGGCTGAGTGAGTAGACAGGCGGACCAGGGCTTCTGAAGAGTTGAGAACCGGGGAGAGAAACCGCAGGTCCTTCCACTGCTTTCCCGCGATTTTTGCGTTCGGGCAAGGCACACTGCAGATCCCTCGGCTACGCTCGGGATGACAAGGGGAGGGCGGTTACTCACCTAAAAATCCGCGGGTCGGATCGGGAGTTCTTCTGCGCCATCCGACTCGCAGAATTATAAGTCGGTAACCGCCCTCCCCTTGTCATCCCGAGCGTAAGCCGAGGGATCTGCAGTGTGCCTTGCTCGAACGCAAAAATCGCGGGAAAGCAGTGGTAGGAGCTGCCGTTCCCGCGGGTTTGAAAACCCGCTCCCCCGGGCTGAAGTCCGGGGCTGGCACAACATCCCCGTACCCTGCAACAGCCAGAGTCTTTCAGTAGAAAGTACAGCCAAAAGAATAAGCACTGCTGACTGTCGTCTTCCCCGCTCGAATTGCGATTTATCAGATGGAGACTGGACGCGGGCCGCCGAACACTATTCATGAAACCGCGGCTCTCCAAATTGCGACAGGAGCAAAACGATGCAGGAAGGAAATGTAATGTGCAAACGAATCAGGGCTGCCGCTCATGCGACCAGCCTTACACTGCCCCTGGTATTGCTGGGCAGCTTCGCCGTGACCACGCCTGGCTTCTCTCAGAGCGACACAGCCATGGATCACTCCGAGCACGCGCAAGCACCGCCGGAGCTTGTCCAGGTAGTACGGGGAGCCACGCAAAAATACATCGATGTCAACACTGCTATCAATGCCGGGTATTCTCCCGTCCTTGGCTGTGTGTCAGGGCCCGATCATGGCGCCATGGGGGTGCACTACCTGAACGGAAGTCTATTGAACGGAGAAGTCGATGCTACGCAGCCCCAGGCGCTGATTTATGAGCCTTTGGGAGGCGGAAAAATGCGGCTGGTTGGGGTCGAGTTCATTGTGGACGCAGCCACCTGGCAAAAGAAGAATGCGGGTCCGCCGCAGCTCGATCAGCAGCTGTTTCAGTTGATCGCCAGCCCAAACAGATACGGCCTGAACACTTTTTACGAACTGCACGTGTGGGCGTGGCAGGACAATCCAAATGGCGCATTTGTGGACTGGAATAACAAAGTAAACTGCAACCTTCAAGGCACTACTCTGTGATCGGGACCCCATCCTCCGCACAAAGCGCGACGGATGGGGCACCGGTTAGAAGTCGTAACGCAAGCCGAACTGCATGCGCCGAGGCAGGTTCTGCATCGCGCTGTAAGTGCCGAGGTTTCCACCGGTAAGGCCAACACCGAATACCGAAGGATTGTCGTTGAAACGAACGCTGTTGGTGACATTAAAGACTTCCCAGTCGAACTTGAGAGCACCATACTCACCAAACCGCCAGGACTTGGAGAGTCCCGAATCGATGCCAAAGATTCCGTCTCCGCGGAAGTTGTTGCGCTCACCAGTTTCTCCTGGATACGACAGGCGGATGGGGGTGCCGTTGTTCGTCCCGCTGTTGATGGCGCCGGCATTGGCAAAGACTGTCGGTGCGCCATTGACGACCTGCTTCTTCATCTGGACCTTGCCGGTCACCACACCGTTGCCCTCGAGATCCCAATCGGTCGTCCAGCCGGGATCATAGAGACTGAAGGGCAGCCCGCTGGTCCAGCGATTGATGCCAGACCATTGCCATCCGCCAAGAAAAGCGTTGGTGAGCAATCCGCCGCCACTGAGGTACTTCCTACCCTGCCCTACGGGAAGCAGATAGACCCAATCGGCAGTAATGAGGTGACGGGTATCAAAGTCGGAGACAGCACGATTGAGACTGGGGTTCCAGCTGTTGATGATGCTGCTATTGCCGCCCCCATTTGGACCGCCTGTAAATTGGTTAAAAATTGTCCCGCGTTCCGTATCCGATCCCATGTCGATGGATTTAGAAAACGTGTAACTGAAATCAACGTTGAGGCCGTGCGAGGTGGGATGACGCACAATCAATTGAGCTGCGTTGTAATAGCTCATGCCAATGGTACTGAGCGCATAGAGCGACGAGAACTGATCCTGCCAAAAGCGGGGTGCCCCAGGACATCCGTAGCTCACCCCCAACAGTGGCGAGTAGCAGTAGAAGTCGAGATCCGCAAGCGCACTGGTCGCCCCTAAGTTCGAACGGAAAGGGGCCCACTCGTTGTTGTAAATAGCTTGGGTTGCGCTTTCTCCCATGTATTCCAGGTTAGCCATGTAAGGGAATACGTCTTCGAAATAGGGGATCGCGGGCACGGGTGCTGGGAAGTTACCACCGTTGGCATCCACCAGGGCGGAGAGTTGGGCGCCGGCAGTGAAGTAGTCGACACCTGATTGGGTGTCACGGAAATTGACCGGCTCTGCCAGATCGATGCTCTGCAGAAGGTGACGGCCCAAGCGGCCAACATAGTTGGCTTCAAGAGTGAAGCCGCCCTGGATCTGGCGCTGTAGGGAAAGATCGATCGATTCTGAATACGGAGTCTTCAATTTATTGAGGAGCCCCCAGCTAACCGCGAAATTCCCGTTCGCCGCAGTGTCGGGATCGGTCACGTGGGTCGGCGCGGGGGGGGTGGGGATCGACGGGAAGGTACGGCGATCGGTAAAGCGCGGCGAAGTTTCATACCCATAGACTCCTGCCGGATTGCTGATGGCAGAGCTGGTGCCGAAGGACCCGTTTTGATCGAAGGTGTCCACCAACTGTTCGCCATAATGGTCGAAAAAGATTCCGAAACCGGCGCGGATGGTGGTTTTGGTATCCGGAGAATAAACGACCGCCAGGCGTGGAGCGAAATTATCTTTCTGCTTCGGCCAATATGCGGGTTTGCCATAGAAGTGTCCGGTCGGGGCAAAGGTAAGATCCGGCTCGTACACCTGTCCCGCCTGAGCCGACGCTTCCCGCTGCCTGAACCAGGCATCGGTGTCGACGGTGGGTGCGATCTGTTGACCCTTGGTTTCCCATGGAGTCTGCAAGATGGTGTGGCGCAGCCCGAAGGTAACCGTCAGATTGGGCAACGCGCGCCACGAGTCTTGTACGTAATACTCGAACTCGTTGGCGCTGAAATGCCGATTGATGAAGGCCCCATCCGACAATAACGTTCCTGTCGTCGGACTGTTGATCGTATAGTTCTCCTGGACCGTCACTTGGGGGATGGTTCCCACCAGATTGGCGTACGCTATCAAATAGGAATCGCTAAAGCCGCCATCTACCGGCAGACCACCCACGGTCGAGGGATCGGGAGGATTTCCGCCCAGCCAATACGGATTGGAGGTGGCGGAATTATAAGAATTAGCATCCGTTCCCCGGTTGTGGTGTACGAGCCTCCAGTTCCCTCCAAACTGGAGCGAGTGCTTGCCCTTGTTCCAGCTCAAGTTGTCAGTGATGTTGTTTACCGGCACGCTGACAACGGTGCTGCGATTTTCTGAGGTGAGGGTAGTGAGGAAGCGAAAGTCCACGTAATCGCCGGTTCCCGGACCACGCTGGCTGTAACCCTGGCGGATGTAGCCATAACGTACGTCGTTGACAAGGTTGGATGAGATCGACCAGGTATCGCCACCAGCTATCCCCTTGGTGTTGTCAATCAGGTCGTAAGAAAGGCCCTGACCGGGAAACTGTTCCGTGCCTGCCGTCGTATCTTTCTGCAGGTTGCCGCGGACGAAGAAGCGATGCCTCTGACCAGGGGTGTAATCGATGCGAGCGATGGAGGTATTCAGGGTTACCGGATTAGGAGAGGAAAAAGTGTACGAGCCGGTATTGTAACCGTCACCCAGCGAGGTACCGTTGGCTGCCGGAAACTGGTTCAGATAGGTCAGAACGTTGGGATTAGGGCCCGGACCCCAGGGGCAAACTCCATTTGCCGTGCAACCGGTGTCGAGGGCCGCAACCTGACTGGCTGAGATGGTTGTGGTTTGAACGTTACCGGAGGCGTCGTCGCCCTGATAGGTGATGATTCCCTGCTGGTAGCTGGCGGTGGGAGCGGTCTGGCTGACAATCTGGTTCTCTGCCTGGCGCGTGCCTTCGTAGTTCCCGAAAAAGAACAACTTGTCCTTGAAAATGGGGCCGCCCACTGCGCCGCCAAAGCTGTTGCGGATGAGTTTGGGCGGAATATTGGGTTCGCCGTTGCCCACCTGGGACGCCTTGTTGAACCAGTCATTGGACACGGTTATGGTGGGCCGGTTGTACTCATACGCCGCCCCGTGAAATTTGTTGGTTCCCGACTTGGTGACCATACTGACCTGGGCGCCGGACGAGCGTCCCTGATCGGCATTGGCGAGTCCAGTGGTGACACGGAATTCTTCCACCGAGTCCTGGGTTTCGCGCAGCACGCCGGTGAAGGCGAAACCGGCCACCTGGTCGTTGTCGTCCAGGCCGTCCAGGGTGATATTGCCCTGGTCGGACCGTCCCCCATTGACCGCGCCGCTGCGGGGATCGTTCTGTAGCGAGGGATTGCTGGGGCGCCCGGAATTCTGACCGAGATAGAGCACCCCGGGCTGCAGGGAGAGCAGATCGGGAACGTTGCGGCCTTCGCTGGGCAGTGCCTGGATGAGCGTGTTGTCCATGGAATTGCCCAGGGAGGCATCGGTGGTGTTGAGTGTTTGCGCTTCTGCGCTTACGTTGACCACCACCTCGTTAGCCTGGACAGCGACCGTGAAATCAATGGTCGCGGGTTGATTCACTAGCAGCTCAGCCGACTTTTTCTGGTCGGCGAACCCCGGCGCTTCCGCAGTGATGAGGTATTTGGCTGGAGGGATCTGGGAGAAGTTGTATTCGCCCGCGCTACTCGATGTGGTCTCAAAGGTGTGCCCGGTGGCGTTGTCAAACAGCGTGACCTTTGCCTTGGGCACAAGTGCGCCGCTGGAATCCTTGATCACACCGTGGAGGGAGGTGTTTGCGTTCTGGCAAAGGCTGATGGTGGCGGAACCGATCAGCAGACACACAGATACTAGACGGAAGCAGCGCATACGTAGTACCTCCAAAGAAAGTAGGACTATCCCATGGCCTCTGCTCTTTGGCAGAGTCCTTTTGCTCGATCAGGCCCGAATGCACATCAGGTCTTACACGAATCTGTGGAGTGTGTGTTTTCGAAGGCGGTACAACTAGGTTGGTTAATTAATAAACCAGGATCAAGAGGAGATCAAGAGGTTGTTACGGAATTTCTTTTGGACACGGTCCGGAATCTAAATAAGCGGGGCCCGGGTTTAGCCTCTCCAGATAGGCAGCAGCTCCGGCGTTTGTCCACGAAGGGTCTGCAGGAGTGAATGATGAGGGCTATAAGTGCAGACCGGGTCAATCGCCTCGGCGTCGCCGGTCAATAAGAATGCCTGACAGCGGCACCCACCGAAATCATGCTCTTTCCGCGGACAGGCAAGGCAGGTCGCTGACATCCAGGCATCCCCGCGAAAGCGCTGAAATGCGGGTGACTCTTGCCAGATCCAGGCAAGATCCTGGCGGCGAACATTGTCGAACACCAGGTTCGGTATCACCGCTGCCGCATGGCAGGGAAGCGCCTGCCCGATGGGGTCGATCAAGATCGTCTGCCGCCCCCACCCTCCGACACAGGCTTTTGGAAAGCTCCCGAAATAATCAGGCACGACGCTTTCCAGATGGATCCTGCCTTTCAGCCGCTGCTTGGCAGCCTCAACGACGGCGATCGAACGATGCACCTGCTCCTCGCTCGGCATCAGCAGGGAGCGGTTCTTCAAAGCCCAGCCGTAATACTGCACATGAGCAATCTCCAGCCGATCCGGACCCATCTCCTCCGCCATGGCGATAAACTCCGGCAGGCGATCGAGGTTCATGCGGTGAACCACCAGGTTGACTGTCAGGGCCAGGGGGAATTTTCTGATGATTGGGACCAAGGCGAGCTTGAGGGCGTGCGCCCGGGCGCCGGCTACGTGGTTGGCGGCCGCCTCGTCCTGATCCTGAAAACTGAGCTGCAGGTGTTCGAGCCCGGCATCAACCAGGGCAGAAAGACGATCCTCCTTCAGCCCCACGCCGGAAGTAATCATGTTGACGTAAAGTCCTGAATCGCGAGCGGCAGAAACCAGCTCCACCAGATCCCCGCGCACCAGCGGCTCGCCCCCGGTAAGATGCAGGTGCAATACACCCAACCGTCCGGCCTGCGCAAATACCCGCTTCCAGTCTGCCGTCGAGAGCTCGTTTTCCGCGCCCTGTAGGGCAAGCGGATTGGAACAATAGAGACAGTGCAGAGGGCAGCGGTGCGTCAGCTCGGCAATCAGCGAGAACGGCGAGGTGATGGGTGTGCTGCCGGTGGCGTTCATCGTTGGGCCCGGACCACGCCGCGCTGTTCCAGGCCTGCGAGCAATTCGAGGACGTCTGTCCGCACTTCTGTCGCATCGGCTCCTTCATACTCCAGCAGCAACTGGTCCACAATGGCGGTTACGCTGTGTGCCCCATCGACGCGGGCGAGAACATCCCGCGTGGGGCCGCCGAGCTGAAGCGTTCCCTCGGGAACCAGCAGCACATCCTGGGTGGGATGGAGCCGGCAACCGGGAGCGAGCGCGGGAATGGAGTTCATGTCCATGTTTATCCCCAAAACACCGTAATTACATTCCTGGAACAAAAGCCCCTGGCGGGATGTTGCCGGGAGTGACGTACGCGTAATCGATGGCGTCCAATTGCGCCCACAGGATGGCGCATTTTTGCTCCAGGGCATGGATCACCCGCTCCTGCTCTGCACGCGTCTGCGCATGGGTAGAGACAAAATCGAGGGCGAAGTCGGCGTCCTCCCCAGCCTGGGTCAGGCGTCCTACGAAATAGGCCAGGCCCGGTACCAGGTAGGGATAATGAACCTTCATCTTATCCATGCGCAGGGAGATCAAATCGCGCGAAAACAGTTCGGTTAAGGACGACGCCACCGCAACCAGCAGCGAACTGTCGCGAACCAGCGCGAGATAAGCATCGACGGCGTATCGAACACCCGGGAGCACGCCCGTACAGGGCAAAACCTGCGGGCGCGATAGACCGGAAGCTTCTGCCAGACGGATCCATTTCTCAATGCCACCGTAACCATCGTGATCCCCATCATGGTCGAGGATGCGCTTTCTCCATGCTCGCCGGAAAGCGGGATCGTCGCTCTTGGCCAGCAGCAAGGCGTCCTTGATTGGAATGCGGCTTTGGTAGTAGTAGCGATTGAGCGCCCACGCCTGAAGTTGTCCCCGGGTCAACTGGCCCTGGTGCATGCGGAGATGGAAAGGGTGAAGGTGATGGTAGCGTTTCGCACCCACTTCCAGGAGCCGAATTTTCAGTTCCTCGCGCGATAAACACTCCTCGGCGCGACTGGTTACTGCGTCAGTTGCCATCCGTCATACCCTATCTGCCATCCAGCGTCGATGACTGCCCGATACTGTTCGCTACGAGGATCGAGGACCGGGTTGGTGTTGTTAAGGTGGACAAAGATCTTTTTGGGAACGTTCAGATCCGATAGCAGGGCGAGCGTGCTCCCATCTCCGCTCATCGGAATGTGGCCGATCGCGCGAGCCAGCGGCGTTCCCGAGTGCGTGTTACTTAGCTCCATGTCACTCCAGAATGTGCCATCCACGAGGATCGCCTGGCAGGCGCTGTAAATAGAGCGAAGGTCTTCCGTTATCCCGGGAACAGAGGGGGTGTAGGCGATGCGTTGGCCGGCGGCTTCCAGCAGTAATCCCACACTGGCCTGGCCGGGTTCACAGGGTCCGAGTTGCCGTGCATAGAACGGCATTTCCCCGGGTAATGCGATGGGGGTGCAAATGATGCCGGTGTTGCCGAGAGGAAAGGGCACGCCTGCTTTGATCTCTATCCAGGTAAGCTGCCTGGGGACCCGCTCCAGCATGGCAAAGAAGGTATTTGACTCGAGTGCTTGACGGACATGCGCCGTGGAGTAGACAGTGAGCGGCTGAAATTCTCTTAGCAGGAGGAGGCCTAGCGTTTGGTCGAGGTCGGCAGTGGTCAGGATAATTCCCTGGATCGGGGTATTCCGCCTGCCCAACTTGTTGCTGGGATGAAGTTCAGGGTTGGCTTCGATTTGGAATCTCAGGTCAGGAGACGCGTTCAAGAGAAACCAGTCACCTTGTTCGTCCCAGACTGCAGCCTGAAGTTGGAACCGCGGCGGAATTACCCCGGGTTGCAGGCGGCAAAGCGTACAAAGTTCGCAGGCGCAGTTCCACTGGGGGATCCCGCCACCGGCGGCCGTCCCCAGCAGCCTGAAATTCAACATCCGTTAGATTTCCGCAGGGGCGTAGCAATTAATTTCACAACCGAGGCTTACTTCTTTGAATTCCGGGCGGGTCCAGACCTTGTTTTTCACGGCAGTCTCCTGTTTGTAATGAAAAGCGGCGGACCAAAGCGATTCGCTCTTTCCTGAACCGGATTATACGGGTTCAGACCGAAAGCTGATCTCTTCGATCGTATGCGTGGGAGATTTCGTAACCTTATCGGGTCTGAGGGCAGACATCTGCCCCCAGATCGGGTTACTAAAGTTACGTCTGCTTCTGTTTCATCCACTGGTTGACCTTCTTGAAGCAAACTGCCCTCCCCTTGTCATCTCGACCGAAGCGTAGCGAAGTGGAGGGGTCTGCAGTCCTCGCAAAGTAGCCGTTCGTAACTCTGTCCATCCAAGTCGCTAGCACTCCGAAAAGTAACCGCCCTCCCCTTGTCATCCCGACCGAAGCGAAGCGAAGTGGAGGGAGCTGCAGTGCACCCTGCGGCCTGATCGAATCGCCGGAACACCCAGGTCTCAAAAGCGAGACCTGGGCCACCCACTCAACATCCGTCCTCGCCGTTTTCGTCTTCTCTAGGTGGGGCGCAGGCCCATCGACACTCCAGTCGGGGATGAGAAGAGTTAGCGCGGCGGTCAACTTTGGGAAGGTCACCAGCGGATGAGACAGATTCGATGAGGCCGCAGGGCGCACTGCAGATCCCTCCACTGCGCTTCGCTCCGGTCGGGATGACATCCATTCAAACAAGGGGAAGGCAGTTACTTTTCGGAGGGTTAGTGACTCCGATGGACAGAGTTACGAACGGCTACTTTGCGAAAACTGCAGATCCCTCCACTTCGCTGCGCTTCGGTCGGGATGACATAGGGGAGGGGCGGTCACTTTTCGGAAGGTTTGCGCCTTGGATGGAGAGACTTACGAACGGCTACCTTGCGAGATCTGCGTATCCCACCCTTCGCAAAGAACGCGAAGGATGGGGCACCCATCGATTGGTGGCAGGGCAAAAGGGTTGCGGCCCCTTACATCAGCTCTTCGACAAAGGCTCGCGCCACGTCAGGGGGAATGCGGGAACTCTGTTTGACCAACGGTTCGGTGGCCAACACAGGTTCCGATTCATGCAGGGTGGGCACGTCGGTGCGCTCGAAGAATTTGCCAATCGGAATTTCATCACCCCAAAGCAAGGACTTCTCCATCGCGGCCATCCAGTTGGTCGAGTCATAGGAGGGATTGTCCTCCAGCTTCTTAACCCGCGGCCGGAACCACTGGAAGGTGTTGTCATGGTTATAAGTAACGCAAGGGCTGAAAACATCGATGAAGGAGAAACCTTTATGCTGAATCCCCTGCTTGATGAGCTCAGTCAAATGCTTCTGCTCAGCACTGAAGCCGCGGGCTATGAACGTTGCTCCCGCTGAAAGGGCCAGCGAAATGGGATTGATCGGACCTTCCACATTGCCAAACGGCATACTCTTGGTCTTCATGCCTTTGCGGCTGGTGGGCGAGGTTTGCCCGGTGGTCAGGCCGTAAATCTGGTTGTCCATGACAATGTAAGTCAAATCGACGTTGCGGCGCATGGTGTGCATGAAATGATTGCCGCCGATACCGAAGCCGTCCCCATCCCCTCCGGTAACCAGCACCGTCATTCCGTGGTTCGCCATTTTGAAGCCGGTGGCCACGGCCAGCGAGCGTCCATGCAGGGTGTGCATTCCGTAAGTATTGATGTACCCGGGGAAATTCGAGGAGCAGCCGATGCCGCTGATGGTGGCAACCTCATGATTGGGAATCTGCAGCTCGACCAGCGCCTTCTGAACTGCCGCGAGCACACCGAAATCACCACAACCTGGGCACCAGTCGGGATCCACCTTGCCCTTGAGGTCCGCCATGGTGGTCAGTTTTGGAGCTGCTATGTCTGTCGCCATCGTTGTTTCTCCTTACCGGTTTCACAATTGCTGAGTCATGGTCACAAGTGAAACCGGTTAAACCATGATTTCGTGCATGGGAACGGAAAGGTTTGTCGTCCCTTTCAGCTGCTCTTTGACTGCCTCGACGATGTGGTGCGGCATAAAGGGTTCGCCGTCGTATTTGCGGATGTGCCCATCAGCCACAAAGCTGGTTTCGCTGCGCAGGTAGCGGGCGAACTGGCCACTGTAGTTGTTTTCGATAATGATGTTGTGGCGGCAACGCTTCAAGATATTGGCAATGGCGTCGCCATGCAGCGGCACCAGCCAGCGAATCTGCAGTTGGTTGGCGATGATTCCCTGGTCTGCCAGTAGCTCCCGCGCCTCCTCGATTACGCCCTGGGTGGATCCCCAGCCGATCAAGGTCACCTCGGCATCCGCCGGCCCCTGCATCTTTGGCGGCTGCACCGAGGCTTCAATGCCGACCACCTTGCGCATTCGCTTTTCCATCATGGCGCGGCGCTTTACCGTGTTGGTGTATTCGTCCGAGATCAGCACCCCGTCTTCATCGTGTTCATCGCTTGAGACCACGTGGGTGTGGCCGGGTAAGCCGGGAACTGCCCGCGGAGACACTCCGCTCTCGGTAATCAGGTAGCGCTTGTAGTCTCCGTGACCGTTGCCATTGGCAGAAGTGATCATCTCCCCGCGATCGACTTCGGGGGCAAAGTTCAGAATGCTGGGATCGACGCTGAGGCGGCCTTCCGCTAACAGCAGGTCGCACAGCACGATTCCGGGGCACTGGAAGCGTTCGGCAATGTTGAAGATTTCCGGGATAAGGGTGAAGCAGTCACCGATATCCAGCGGAGCGGCGATGACCCGGGGGTAGTCGCCAAAAGACGCGCCCAGCATCTGCCAAAGGTCGCCTTGCTCGGTCTTGGTCGGAACTCCGGTAGACGGGCCGGCACGCTGGCAGTCAATCACTACCACGGGAATTTCCGCCTGGGCGGAGAGGCCGAGGGCCTCGCTCATCAGGGCGAAACCGCCGCCTGAGGTGGCGCACATGGCGCGAACCCCCGCGTGGGCGGCGCCGATAGCCATGTTGATGACGCCAATCTCGTCTTCCACCTGGCGGACCATGATGTTGGCTTTGCGGGCGTGGTCGGCCATCCAGTGCAGCACGCCGGTCGATGGGCTCATGGGATAAGCGCAGTAGAACTTGACCCCAGCCGCAGCTCCCCCCATCGCCATGGCGGCGTTGCCGCCCAGGACCGCGTAGCGCGCGTCCGTCATGGGCAGCGGGTTGGCAAATGCTTTGAAGTTCTGGGTAGCGTAGTCATAGCCGACGCGTGCCAAGCCGACGTTTTCGTCGATGACGGCCTTTTCTTTCTTGCGGAACTGCTCCGCGAGGACGCTCTCCAGAGCCTGAAAACCGATGCCGGTCATGCTGAGCGCGGCGCCGATGGCCAGGGTATTCTGCGCGATTTTGTTGCGGCTGATGTCGGCAAGCTTCGACACCGGGAGCGGGCACAACTGCACCCCGTCGGCTGCCTTGCCGGGTTTGATGGTGTCAGCATTGTAGATACAGGCGCCGCCGCTGCTCAGCAAGCCCAGGTGCCGGTCCATGGTGTCCTGGTTCAACGGGATCAGGAGGTCGATCCGATCCCCCATATTGGTTATTTTGCCGGGGCCGGTGCGGATGGTGAGAAACGTGTGGCCGCCGCGGATGATGGATTGGTAGGCGTTGTAGACGTTCAGATGGAGCCCACGGCGGCTGAAGATTTTCGCGAAAATATCACCGGGGGTGGCGACGCCCTGTCCGGCGGCGCCCCCTATTCCTATAGCGAAGGACTGCCTCATCGATTTTCTCCAGGCTGCGGAGCCCCCGGACATAGCTGCCGGGGCCACCGGATCTCATCCCGTCAAACAAAAACAAGACGACTTTGATGCCGCCATTTTGAATGCGAACCAGCATACACCCAGCCTCTACCGTCTGGCAGCCCCCCATCGCAATCCCCTGATTTCACGCTGGATCAGTGGGTGGTCCGCGCTAGTTTCGTCTGACGGGGCGGGAATATGACCCAAAAGCCCCGGTTTAGAACATGGTTCCAAATTCACCGGACGAAGTAAGTAGGCGTAATCTGGATTGTTTACCACTCCCTGCGCTATGGTGAGGAATGGGTAAGATTCTCCCGATGGCACCGGTCGAGCACCCTTGGGCCACCATCCTCGTGCTCCTGATCGCTGCGTTCGTTTTTGGGGGGGTCCCGCTGTCTCTGGCCTGGCTGTGGGCTAAGCTCTACTCGCCGGCCAAGCCGGGGATCCAGAAGAACGCTACTTACGAGTGCGGTCTCGAAGCTAAGGGCGACGCTTGGGTGCAGCTGGACGTCTCCTATTACCTCTACGCGATTGTTTTCTTGATTTTCGACGTGGAAGCAGTGTTTTTGCTGCCGTTCGCCGCTGCTTTCTCCGGGCTTTCGCTGGCCGCATGCCTGGCCATGCTGGTTTTCCTGCTTTTGCTGGTGGAGGGCCTGATCTGGGCCTGCCAAAAGGGTGTGTTGACTTGGCGCTAATGAGGTTGGAATGGACCAGGATTTAAAGAACGAACTAAGCAAACACGGGATCTTCGCCACCACGTTTGAAGAGCTGTATAACTGGGGCCGCAAGAACTCCGTTTGGCCGCTTACCTTCGGCTTGGCCTGCTGCGCCATCGAGATGATCGCAACCACCATGGCGCGGTATGATCTGGCGCGGTTCGGGGCCGAGATCTTTCGCCCTTCGCCTCGTCAAGCCGACCTGATGATCGTGTCCGGCACCGTGACCAAGAAGATGGCTCCCCAGGTGGTGCGGCTTTACAACCAGATGCCGGAGCCGAAATACGTCATTGCCATGGGTGCGTGCGCCATTTCCGGCGGCCCCTTTCGCGATGGCTACAACGTGCTGAAAGGGATCGACCGCTTCATTCCTGTGGATGTGCATATCCCCGGGTGTCCTCCCCGGCCAGAGGCGCTGATCCATGCGTTCATGGCTCTGCAGGAGAAGATCAGCGCCCAACACCTGACCGGCGAGGCGAGACCAAGACATCTAAAACAAGAGCTGCCGAGTGAGTTCCCGGTGCCGGAGTTTGGCGAGCACGGATTGGAGCCGGCGCAGAATGACGAGGTCTTCCACAATCCGTTGAAGGTGCTTCAGGGATGACCTTGGAGGAAATCAGGAGCCGGCTGCAGTCGGGTGTTCCGGGTTGCCAGGTGGAGTTAGTGGTGAACGGCAGCCCTTCGGGCCAGAATTCGCTTTTGCTCGATCGCGATCATGGGCTGGCGGCGGCCACCCTGCTGTGTGACCAGATCCAATTGGATTTTTGCTCCAACGTGACCGCGGTGGATTGGCCGGACCGCGAGAAGACAGACAAAGTCAAAACGAAACAAATGGTCGACGGGGAGGAGAAAGAGATCGAGCACACGATCAAGACCAGGATTCCCGGGTTTCTGGAAGTGGTCTATCACCTGTTTTCTATGACCAAGCATTTGGGTCCGGTGGTGATACGGATGCGCACCGGCAACCGCAGCGATGACGTCACCCTGCCATCGCTGACCCCGATCTGGAGGAGCGCGGAGTTCCAGGAGCGGGAGGCCTTCGATCTGTATGGAGTGGTGTTCGAAGGGCATCCTGATTTGCGGCGCATCCTGATGTGGGACGGTTTTACGGATTACCCCATGCGTAAGGACTATGTTCCGCCGCCCGACGATGAACTCGAACGATTGAGGGAGCAATGACCCAGGTGGCTGAAGACATCATGGAAATATCGATGGGGCCGCAGCACCCATCGACCCATGGCGTCTTCCGCATGGATGTTCGCCTGGAAGGAGAGCGGGTTCTGCGCCTCAAGCCGGTGTTCGGCTATTTGCACCGCAATCACGAGAAAATTGCCGAGAGCGCGAGCTATCTGGCGGCGATTCCCTACACCGATCGGTTGGACTATCTCTGCTCCATGACCAACAACTGGGGTTACACGCTGGCGGTCGAGAAGCTGGCGGGGCTGGCAGTGCCGGAGCGCGCAGAGTATATCCGGGTGATCGTGGCGGAGCTGACCAGGCTGCAGAATCATGCCGGCATGGTGGGGTTTCTGCTGCAGGATATGGGGGCCAGCGGCACGCCGCTGATGTATGCCTTCACCCAGCGGGAAAAGGTTCTGGACCTTTTCGAAGAGCTGAGCGGCGCGCGCATGATGTGCAATTACATGCGCTTCGGCGGGGTGCGCGTGGATTGCTCCCAACAATGGCTTGAGGCAACAGCCCGGCTGGTGGGGGCATTCGGTGGCTTCCTGGACGAGTTTGAACAGCTGCTGACGGGAAACGAAATCCTGATGGCGCGAACCCAGGGCGTGGGCGTCCTGCCACGGGAACTGGCCATCAACGCGGGAGTCACCGGACCCGGTCTGCGCGCCAGCGGAGTGAATTACGACCTGCGCAAAGTAGACCGCTACGGTGTGTACGAGCGCTTCCAGTTCCGCGTGCCGCTGGGAGAGCACGGTGACGTATTCGACCGCTACATGATGCGTGTACTGGAAATGCGCGAGTCGCTCAAGATACTGGAGCAGGCTCTGCGCGACATTCCTGGGGGGGCCATCATGGATCCCAAAGCGAAGCTGCGCGGGCTGCGACCCAAGGTGGGCGAAGCCTATGCGCGCATTGAATCGCCCAAAGGAGAGCTGGGATTTTATTTGATCAGCGACGGCTCGCCCAACCCTTATCGCTACCGGGTGCGGCCGCCAAGCCTGATCAACCTTACCGTGCTCGAGGATATGTGCCTGGGACAGAACATCGCCGACGTGGTGGTGATATTGGGAAGCATTGATATTGTCATGGGAGAAGTAGACCGCTAGGAAGGTGAGAACAATGTTGGGCCTGGGCATCCTCAAAGGGCTAGTAGAAACGGCACGGAACTTTCTGGGCAGCTACATCGACAAAGAGCGCCTGGTTACCGTTCAGTTTCCTGAAGAGCGGCTTCCGGTGGCAGAGGCGGCGCGCAACTTCCCTTTCCTCATTTACGATGGCGTGGACCCGGAACAAGGGCTCCGCTGCGTGGCCTGCCAGATCTGCGAGAAAGAGTGCCCGCCCAGATGCATCACCATCGAAAAAAGCAAAGACAAAAAGCCCGACTTTGTCGGCAAGCAGCAGTTCTATCCGGCAGTCTTCGATATCGATGTATCGGTTTGCATGAGTTGCCAGATCTGCGTGGAAGTCTGCCCCTTCGACGCCATTCGCATGGATAACGAATTCGAATTAAGCACGACCGACCGCTTCGGCGGCCTCTTGTGGACGAAAGAGAAATTGGCGCGGCCTAACGAGCATTACGAAGCTATCCATCCAACCGAAGCAGCCGAGGTCGAGGCCAGGCGGGCCGAAGAAAAGGCGCAAGCTGACGCCAAGAAGCAACCCTCCACGGTGACGCAATAATGCTGGACCAGGTGTTTGTGTCGCTCAAGCACTGGCTCCTGGGCTACTCACCTGCAGCGATCCAGCCGGCAGTCTCGATTCTGCTCACCATCCTGCCTATCCTGCTCGTTTTCCCTGTGCTCTTTGCCCTCACCACGGTGCTCGAGCGCAAGGGCCTGGGCCGGATTCAGAACCGATATGGTCCAAACCGGGTGGGATTCTACGGCATCCTGCAGCCCATGGCGGATGCGTTGAAGTCGCTGACCAAGGAGGACATCGTCCCCGCGTCTGCCGACCACACCGTTCATTTTCTGGCGCCCCTGATCCTGTTGGCAGTCGCATTTCTGCCCTTTGCGGTTCTTCCTATCGGGCGAAACATGATTGCCGCAAACCTGGATGCCGGGGTGCTTTTTTTCTTCGCCATCGGTGCCATCTCAGAGCTATCGGTTTTTATGGCGGGTTGGTCCAGCCGTAACAAGTACTCCCTGCTCGGCGCCATGCGGGCGGTGGCGCAGATGATCAGCTACGAGGTGCCGCTGCTGCTCTCGTCGATTGCCGTCATCATGGCTGCCGGATCTCTGTCCACCGTCGAGATCGTGAACAAGCAAGCCGGCTTCTCGGGAATTTTCCCCCACTGGTATGTGCTCACCCCATGGGGCTTCGTTGGATTTGTCCTGTTCATGATCGCTGCCACAGCCGAAACCAACCGCTCTCCATTCGACCTGCCGGAAGGAGAGTCTGAAATCATTGCCGGCTACTACATTGAGTACTCCGGCTTTAAATTCGCCTTGTTCTTTCTCGGGGAGTATCTGGGCATGTTCGCCATCAGTGGTCTTGGGATCACTCTGTTTCTCGGCGGATGGGGGGCGCCGTTGCCCTTTTTGACCTGGGTCCCATCCTGGATATGGTTCTTTGCCAAACTGCTGGGCCTCATCATCGGCTTCATCTGGGTACGCGGGACTCTGCCCCGCTTGCGCATGGACCAGTTGATGAACTTCGCCTGGAAGTTTATGTTGCCCATGGCCCTGGTGGTGGTGGTATCGGCCGGAGCATGGCGCTTTTTGCCTCAAGGTGTGACGCGATGGTTGGTTAGTACATTGTTGCTGGCAGTTGCCTATGGGTTGCTGGCGCGTGGAGTGGAGAGCAGAAACAAAATCGCGAAACGAACCTACCGTTTTGCTGAATGAGGCAGATGAGCGCTGCGTTTCTAATTCTCGCGATCGTGACCATGATTGCCGCGTGCGCGGCGATGACGCTGCGCGGCCTGGTGCACTGCGCGCTGGCCCTGGCGGTTGCGTTTGCCGGCATCGGGACGCTTTACCTTAGCCTGGGCGCGCAGTTCCTCGGCCTGGCGCAGTTGCTGGTCTATGTGGGTGCGATCGCCGTTCTGATCGTCTTTGTCATCCTGCTCACCCGCGGCGGCGAGAGCGATGCGCGCCCCTTAATCCCGACGGGCCTCCCAATCACAGGGATTGTGGTCGCGACGACGATACTCGCCCTCCTTGCCTGGGCGGTGTTCCATAGTTTTGCGATTCATTCCCTTGGACCGCCTGCTTCTCCGGCAACTGTGCGTGAATTGGGCACCGTGTTAATGGCAGACTATGTGCTGCCGCTGGAAGTGATGGGGCTGATGCTCACAGCCGCGCTGATCGGAGCGGTGGTTGTGGCCATGAAGGAGAAGCAGGATACGCAATGACTCCGTTGGCAGGGTGTTTGCTTGTTTCTTCCACGTTATTTGCTGTTGGTCTTGCTGGCGCTTTGACCCGCAGGAACACCATCCTGGTGCTGGTTGGCATTGAACTGATGTTGAATGCGGCCAATCTCAACTTCGTTGCCTTTTGGCGCTTTGGCCACCACACCGGCATGTCGACGGGCGTGATCTTTGGACTTTTCTCCATCGCCGTCGCGGCGGCGGAAGCGGCAGTTGGACTGGCACTGATCCTGGCAGTGTACCGGCATGCGAAAACTACCGACCTGAGCCTGCTCACAGGGAGGGCTCAATAGGGTGTTGACACCGGGCGTTCCCGCAATTCTGCGCTATCTGTGGTTGATTCCGGCACTCCCCATCTTCGCGGCGGGCATTGGCGCGCTGCTGAAGCAAAGCCAGCGCAAATTGGCGGCCGCGAGCGCGATTGCCTCCATGACGCTTTCTTTGCTGTTGGCATTGATTGCCTTTGCCTACGTGCTGCCTCGCCCGGCGCGGCTGTTCTTCAACTTCCAATGGATGCAGTTCGGATCGGAATGGGTGAAGCTCGGCTGGGTGTTGGACCCGCTGGCTGCGATCATGCTGGTGATGGTCACGTTTGTCGCGCTGCTGATCTTCATTTACAGCGTGGCGTATATGCACCAAGACGAAAACTTCACCCGGTTTTTCTGCTTCCTCTCCCTCTTCGCAGGAGCCATGCTCGGCTTGTTGATCGCCAACAGCCTGCTGCTGCTGTTTATGTGTTGGGAGGTGGTGGGCCTCACCTCGTACCTGCTGATTGGTTTTTGGTATGAAAGGCCGGCAGCGGCAGCGGCTGCCAAGAAAGCATTTATCACTACCAGGATCGGGGACCTTGGACTGCTGCTGGGCATGGTTTGGCTCTACGGACAAACCGGAACTTTGCTTTTTTACGACCACGGCGCAGGATGCATGGAGCATGGACCGTTGGCCCTACTGACAGGCAAAACCCTGACTGGCATTGCGCTGCTGATCTTTTGTGGAGCGGTGGGCAAATCGGGTCAGTTGCCACTCCACGTTTGGCTGCCGGATGCAATGGAAGGCCCAACACCGGTCAGCGCCTTGATTCACGCCGCAACCATGGTGGCGGCCGGCGTCTACCTGGTGGCGCGCGTGTATCCTCTCATGAGCCTGTCGACCAATGCCCTCGCAGTGGTCACCTGGGTGGGTGCTTTGACCGCGATTTTTGCCGCGCTGGTGGCCGTAGCGCAGGACGATATCAAGCGCATCCTGGCTTACTCCACTGTGTCCCAACTGGGTTACATGATGATGGGCATCGGCGTGGGCGGGGTAGCGGTGGGTGTTTTCCATTTGATTGCCCATGCGTTTTTCAAAGCGCTGCTATTTCTTGGCGCCGGATCGGTGATCCACGGTCTGATGGGAGAGCAGGACATTCGCGAAATGGGCGGCATTCGCAAATGGATGCCGGTGACCTTTGCGACCTATGCGGTTGGCACCCTGGCACTGTGCGGGTTTCCTTTATTTTTCTCTGGCTTCTGGAGCAAAGATGCCATCCTGCACGCTGCCTACGGCTGGAACGTCTCCCGCATACCGTTTTACCTGGGCGCGGTTGGAGCGCTGCTCACGGCCTTCTACATGACTCGCCAGGTGTGCTACGTATTTTTCGGCGCTCGGCGCAGAGGTCCCGTGGCGGAGCCGGTGGTGCCTGCGGAGACGGCAGTGTCCGATGCGGCCGAAGCCGCCCATGAGAGCCCATCATCGATGACCGTGCCCTTGATACTGCTGGCAGTGTTCGCGGTGGTGCTCGGGTTCCTTGGGACCCCCGCATGGCCCTGGTTGCAGGCATTTCTGGACCTGAGACCGGCTCGCTTCGACTTCCGCCAACTGGCAGAAGGCGGACTTCCCGCGCTCCTGTTGGTCTCGTCTTTGCTGGTATTTGGCGGTCTGTGGTTGGGTTGGTGGATGTATGGACGAAGGCCGATCAAGCACGCCGGCGACCCGGATGCGCTGGAGCGGCTTCAGCCGGCTCTCTTCCATGCGCTGCACCAGGGTTTTTATATCGACCAGCTGTATGCGCTGACGATTCTGCGGCTGGCTTGGTGGATGGCGATCCTGGCCGATTTTATTGACCGGTGGATTTGGAGCGGCATCCCGTGGGCTGTGTCTGCGCTGACCCAGGGCGTTGGATGGATTGACTCTTCACTCGATCGCTGGGTGGTGAATAAAGGATTTGAGGAAGGATGTAACGGCGTGGCCGGTGGTGGTAGATTGCTGGCGCGGTTACAGGACGGGCTCATACAGAATTACCTCCGTCTACTGGGGGCCGCGGTAGCAGCTTTGGCTTTCTTCCTGCTGCTGGGACACAAAGGATGAGCAGCAACTTGCCCCTGGTCAGCGCCCTTACCCTGTTCCCTTTTGTAGGCGGAATCGCGGTATTGCTGCTTGGGCGGTCCGCCGCGCGGCTGACTGCCGCCACATTCGCGACCGTGGCGGTTGCCTATACCGGATGGCTATGGTGGCACTTTCAACCTGCGATGACGACCATGCAGCTGGAGGAAGTGCATGCGTTGGAGCCGGCGATCGGGCTTTCGTACCACGTTGGCCTGGATGGGCTGAGCCTGCTGATGCTGGCCGTCTCATCGATCACTGTGCTCATGGCAGTCGCTGCCTCGTGGAACAATTCGAAACAAGGCCCGGCTTACTTTGCTTTTTTACTTTTTCTCGAGACCGGGCTCTTCGGAACCTTTACCGCGCTGAACTTTCTCCACTGGTTCCTGTATTGGGAGTTGAGCCTGATTCCGGCGTTCTTCCTGATCCGCATGTGGGGCGGCCCGGGACGTGCGCGCGCTGCGACCCAGTTCTTCGTATACACCATGGTCGGCAGCATCACGTTGCTGCTCGCGTTTCTGGCTATCTTTCTGGCTAGCGGCAGCTTCGACTTTCTGGTGCTGACCCAGATGGCGCAGAATGGCCAGCTGGCTGCCGCCATTGGCCAGAACCTGCACTGGCGTCAGTGGGACAGCGGCCACATCACCATGTATTTGTTTTGCGGTGCGTTCCTGGGATTCGCGGTTAAAACGCCGATAGTTCCCTTTCACGGCTGGCTCGCTTCTGCCTACTCGGAAGCTGCACCAGAGACCACGATGGTGCTGACTGGGGCTTTGTCGAAGATGGGCGTTTACGGGTTTCTCAGGATCTTGCTGCCCATATTCCCGGAGCAGATGTGGCGCATCCACACCATTCTTCTCTGGCTGGCGATCGCCACCATCGTGCTGCCCGCATTCACTGCATGGGCGCAAACTGACCTGAAGAGGATGTTCGCCTACGGGTCGATCAACCACCTGGGATACTGCATTCTCGGCGTAGTCGCGGTGGCAGGCTCTAGCGGCGCGGAGCCGAGCCAGGTGAGCGAAAAGGCAGCCGCGCTTACCGGAGTGATGCTGCAGCTGTTCAGCCACGGCATCACCGCAGCGGCCCTGTTCTGGTTTTTGGCGCTGCTCGAAAAACGTAGCGGAGGGCTCACGGGACTCAACGACTTCGGCGGCCTGCGCCGCGCGATGCCAATATTCAGCGGACTGATGGGGATCACTCTCTTCGCCTCTCTAGGTTTGCCCGGGCTCATCGGGTTCCCGGGAGAGTTTCTGATCTTTAAAGGAGTATTCCCTCTGGACTGGTGGGCGGCCGCGCTTGCATTACTCGGCCTGCTGATGACCGCGGTCTTTCTGCTCACCATCGTGCAGCGCGTGTTCTCAGGTGAGTTGCATGATCATTGGAAAATGATGCCGGACCTGACCCTGGCTGAACAGTGTATGCTGGCTCCCGCCATCTTCCTCATGTTCGTGGCCGGGCTCTACCCGCAGGTGATTAGTGGGATGGTCCATGGCACGGTCATGCAACTTGTCGGCCTGGTGAGGTATTGACCATGCTTGCCTGGACGATCTACGTCTCATTCCTCGGCGCAGTTGCGGTTACACTTGCGTCCGGGACAAGTCAGGGGTTGATTCGCGTGCTCGCTTTGCTGACCACGCTGGCCGGGTTGGGCATCGCGATGGTGGCTGTAGCGCATGATCGATCAGGACAATTAATTACCCTTGCAAGAGCGCCATGGATTCCTTCGCTAGGCATCGAATATCATCTGGCGGCCGACGGCATCAGCCTGGTTCTGGTTTTGTTGACTGGAATTGCGGCCGTAGCCGGCGTTCTTTTCTCCTGGAACGTGGAACTACGAACCAAGGAATTCTTCGCGCTCTACCTGGTGCTGATCGGCGCGGTCTATGGCGTCTTCCTCAGCTTTGACCTGTTTCAGCTTTTTGTTTTTTACGAAATCGCGATCATTCCCAAGTATTTTTTGATTGCCATTTGGGGCTCGACTCGCCGGGAGTACGCGGCGATGAAGCTGGTGCTCTACTCCTTCGCAGGCAGTGCCCTGGTACTGGCCGGCATGGTTGCCGCCTATGTTGTTTCAGGGGAACGAACACTGAACCTGGAAACGCTGTCGCACTTCCCCTTTCCGGCGCACTTCCAAATGTGGGCCTTTCCGCTGGTTTTTGTTGGATTCGCCGTGCTGGCCGGCATGTGGCCCTTTCACACCTGGGCTCCTACCGGCCACGCTGCTGCACCAACTGCCGCTTCCATGCTTCTGGCCGGCGTAGTCATGAAATTGGGAGCCTATGGATGCCTTCGTGTCGCTATCATGCTGTTTCCGCGCGGGCTGGATGCATGGGGCTTTCATGTACTCGGATTTGGATCGTGGCAGCAGGTGTTCGCGGTGCTCGCGGTGATCGGTATCGTTTACGGCGCAAGCATCGCGCTGGTACAGAAGGACCTCAAGTTTGTGATCGGCTACTCCAGCGTCAGTCATATGGGTTTCGTCCTGCTGGGTCTGATGACCCTGAACCAGATCGGCTTGTCCGGTGCGGTGTATCAGATGTTCTCCCACGGGATCATCGCCGGGCTGTTATTCGCCGTAGTGGGGCGCATGGTGTATGACCGTACCCACACGCGTGACCTGGGTGAGCTCTCGCGCTTGCCTCTGGCAAAACTGATTCCCTTTGCCGCGGTGACCTTTGTACTGGCGTTGATGGCATCCATTGGACTTCCAGGATTCAGCGGTTTTATCGCTGAGCTGGAAGTGCTGATCGGTAGCTGGCACGCCTTTCCCTGGATGAGTTTGATCGCCGGATCGGGAATCCTGATCGGCATTGCTTTTTCGTGGCGCGCGCTCGAAGCCACCTTTCTTGGCGAGCCCGCAACCGCGCCGGAGCAGGCGTTGCCCGCCATTACTCTGCCGGAGCGACTGGGAGCGTTCCTCCTTTTGGCGAGCACGATCGCGTTCGGCCTTTATCCCAAGCTACTGATGAACCTGATTCTGCCTGTCCTCAGTGGGCCGTTGTTCGAGCAGCTTCGCCGGGGTAACTGGCAATGACCGGAACCAGCTACCCAGAGCTGCTGTGGCTGACGGCGCCCGAGATTGTCGTCGCCATGACGGCGCTGTTGGTGCTGGTGCTCGACCTGGGCCTGCTGCGGCGGTCCGCGCTTGCCTTCCGCTTTGGCGCAAATACCCTGGTGGCCGGTATGGGATGCCTCCTGGCGCTGCTGGTGCTGCTGAACTTCCCTGCCCAGGGCGAGCTGGCGGTGGGAATGCTGGTTGTCAACCCGCTCACCCAGCTGGTGCAGACAGCTCTCCTGGCGATTGCCATTCTCGTTCTTCTCCTGGTGAACTCCGCGCGCTTCACCACCCATGTAGGCGAGTATTGTGCGCTGATACTGTTTGCCATCACCGCGATGATGTTGCTGGTGAGCACGCAGAATCTCCTCGTCATCTTCATCAGCATTGAGTTCCTGAGTCTCTCGCTGTACATTCTTACTGCATTTGACAAGCCGAGCCGGCAATCGGCACAAGCTGGGCTCACGTACTTTCTCTTTGGCGGCATGTCCGCAGGCATTTTGCTCTTTGGCATGAGCCTGCTCTATGGCCTCTCGGGCTCGTTAGCGCTGGACCGCATCGCCATTGCGGTCAAGGTTTCGCCGGGTGATCCACTCTTGACCCTTGCCATGGTCATGGTGCTGGCGGGGTTCGGCTTCAAGATTGCGGCCGCGCCCTTTCATATGTGGGCTCCTGAGGTATACCAGGGGGCGCCGACGTCGAGCGCGGCACTGGTGGCGTCCAGCTCTAAAATCGCCGGCTTTTTCGCATTGTTCGTTGTCTTCTACCTGGGACTGATGGGAGCGGCGGGAAGTGCCGCGCCAAAACATTATTCGAGCGGATGGGCTCCCTTAATCGCGATCGTGACCGCGATATCGATGCTGTGGGGGAACCTGGCGGCAATTGCGCAAACCAGCGTCCGGCGGTTGCTCGCCTACTCCGCCATTGGACATGCGGGTTATATGTTGATTGCGCTGGTGGTTCACAGCCGGCAGAGTTTGGCCGCACTGGTGTACTACGTCATTACCTATGCATTAGCGACTGTGGGCGCTTTTGGAGTGTTGGCTGCGCTGGAGAATGAAAAGGTGGACAGCATTGCGGATTTTCGCGGACTGGGTAAGCGCGCTCCCGGACTGGCGTTTTGCATGTTGATCTTTTTGCTGTCGTTGGCCGGCGTTCCTCCGCTGTCGGGCTTCTTCGGTAAGTTCTACGTGTTTGTTTCGGCATTGGACGGCGCAGACCATTTTGGCTTGTTGTGGCTGGTGCTGTTAGCGCTGGCCATGAGTGTAGTTTCCTTTTACTACTACCTGAAGGTGCTCAAACAGGCCTACGTCTCTGAACCATCAGCAGGAGCCGCTACCGTAGCGGTGCCTGCGACCACCCGAATCGCCGTATGGGCAACAGCCGCCCTGGTTGTGCTTCTGGGCTGCTTCCCGGATTTGCTGCTCAACCGGATTGCCACCGCGCTCCGTTAGCAATAAAGCTGCAGCACGCGGTCCTCCTAAGGAACATTCAAATGGCGCGGGCGAATATTAAGTCTCGAGAGGATCGATACTCCGTTAGCAAACACACCTCGATTCACCGGCTGCGGGCTAAACCAAAGCGGACTGGATAATTTGCCTGACTAGTGATATGACTAGTCAAGGAGGGTTCTTGCTATGGCATGGCAGGTGCAGGACGCGAAAGCACGGTTTAGTGAGTTCCTTGACGCAAGCCTCCGGGAGGGACCGCAGGTTGTGACCCGGCGTGGCGTCGAAGCGGCTGTTTTGGTGCCGATTGAAGAGTGGCGTCGCCTGAAGCATGCAGCTCGGCCCACGCTCAAGCAACTCCTGCTAGCCCCTGAAGGCCGGTTCGAGATTTCCATTCCTGAGCGCGGCAGACTGCGCCGTCGGCAATCTCGTGAGTCTTCTTAGATGTACTTGTTGGACACGAATGTCGTCTCAGAACTGCGTAAGCGGAAACCACATGGCGCCGTCCTTGCCTGGATTCAGAGCGTGCCAGACGATCAACTTTTCATTTCGGCTCTGACGTTGGGAGAGTTGCAAGCAGGAGCAGAGCTCACCCGGAAACAAGATCGGGAGAAAGCTGAAGATATCGAAGCATGGATCGATCAGATTTCCGAAGCCTATGAGGTAATTCCCATGGATGGAAGTATGTTTCGTGAATGGGCACGCCTTATGGAAGGACGGTCTGACGACCTGCTTGAAGATGCGATGATTGCAGCTACAGCACGGGTTCGCCGGCTCACCGTAGCCACACGCAATGTTCGTGACTTCAAGGGCCTGTCGATGGAAGCTCTCAATCCCTTTACGCCCGGGACGTAGATCAAGCCTGTCCGGGCGCCAATTGGGCGTGGTTGCCTGCAGCATACTGATAGGCGGCAAATGTATCGCGAATGTCCTCATAGAGCGGTGCAAGAATAGTTGCCAGACTCTCAACCAGGCCCGACACATCGGACGCCTGGGGTGCCACAGGAGTGCCTGTGTGCTGGTAGTACTTGTGAATGGCCTCTTTCAGCCGCGCGACCGAAACGCGGATGTCTGGGACCGCAGCAACCGGCTTTCCCTTTACCTCGCTGGCCATGGCACGCATCACCTGTGCAACATCCTTTTCGAAGGCGACGCCTGCAAGCGCGATGGGCTCGGGCAAATTGCCGAGCGGCTTGTGCGCGAGGTATTGCACAGAGGCGATTTGCACCTGCAGCAGGGTACGGAGCGAAGGCTGCCATCGCCGGACATCCTCCCGGATCTGTAGTTTTCGTTGACGGGAGGGGCCAAACTCGAATAGGACGGCGTCGGCTTGCGCCGTCACTGCCGGAAAACCGGCGTTGAGCAGATCACGCAGTTGGCGAATCCGCTTGATTGCTTTTATCTGATCCTTTTCCAGCAACTGCTCGGTCAGTTCCGCAAACATCTCAAGGTTGCGCGCAAAGACGCTTTGCATTTCGTCCAGGGCATTCTTCACCCACAAGCGATCGTAGATGAGCCACATCGACATCAAGCCAAGCAGAACTCCAAACACACGGTCGCGGGCAATGGAAAGCGACGTCTGGATGGTGAACTCCTGCAAGTTGATCAGATAAAAGGCCAGGGCCAGCTGCACGCCAAGATACGAGAGCCTCGGCGAAGCGGTCGCAATCCAGGAGGAGATCGCGGTCACAAACATGAACAAGAGGGTGAAGCCAGTAATCGAGTCGAGGTATGGCAGCACAAAAACCTGCGCCCCCATACCAAAGATGATGCCGCCGATGATTGCCCCTCCGAGGCGGAGCAGTTGCTTCTGCCGCGATGAGCCGATGGTGGAAAGGGCGGTGATGATACAAGTGGCCATGCAAGTACTAAGCCCCTGCCAGTCCACCGCCGTGTAGATGATGTAACTGGCCATTGAGGCGAGCGTGCCGCGCAACGCAAACTGCACGTGGGCAGGATTAGAGAATGCATCGCTAGCGAAGAAGCGCTGGGGCTCCTCTTCATCTAAAGGAGCCGGAACGAACTCTCCGATCTTGGTAGAACCCGAAAATGCCTCGGGAATCAGCGAAACAATTCTTTCCATTGCCAACAAAAATGGCAGCTTTGACGGCTCCTGTTCCGCGCGACGTTCGATCTTTCCTGGCAGCCGCCTCTGCACCAGATCTTTGCCGAGCATTTCCACTTCGTCCGCGAGGTGCTGCAAGCGGCCCTTGTCGGCCTGGTCAAGGTGCGCCGCGTGCTCGCCCGATTCCATATGTTTCGCGGGTTCGACGAGCGCAAGGCGGAAATAGGCGGCGACATCTACCAATTGCCCCACCAGGGCAACGGCCGTGCCCAACTGAGCCTTGAAGTGCGAACTGTATGGAGAACGAAGAATCAACCTTCGCAACCTCGACGTACCAACGCTTGCATAGAGCGAAAGTCTTTTCTCCGACACACTATCGAGGGGCTGCTCTGCAGCGGTACAACGCAGCACATTCTCCACCGTCTGCAGGCGGGCCTCGATTCCCTCGGTGAGATCAGTCGTGGGATGAACCCGGCGGAAAACATACTCAACCACGACCGTCACCACCACGCCTATCGCGACCACACCGCCCAGCCATAGTGTGTTCTCGACCCGGTCGTTTACGTTGAGAGTGGTTCGATCCCAGAGGGGAATGGCGCCGGCAACAGTGAAGCCAAAGGCCACCGCCGTTCCGTAATCGTTGATGATGCCGATCAGGAAAAAGGATATGAAAAGGCTGATGCCAACCCCCAAAAAATGAGTCAGCGGGTCGTCAACGAACATGGCAGCGCCAATCAAAGTATAGGCGGTGGCTGTCAGAAAAGCCGCAATGGTCCGTAACCCGGCAACGAAAGTAGCGGTGGGATTCTCCCGGCTTAGGAATAGGGTGAAAATTGCGCCCAGAAAACCATTGGGAATCTGGAACGTCATGACCAGTATCATCACGATGGTCGCGGCGATGGTGACACGAGCTACGACCCAAGCTCTTCCCGGATAAGGCATGAGTTCAGTTTTGAGGAAATTCCAAAGAAACTTCCCGGCGTCATCAACGGCCCCCGAAATGGAGACCGCCGGCAATGCTTTACCCTGGGCCGCCATAGCTATTTCCATCCACGAATCACGACCACCGCAGACTCGCTCAGACGGAAGGGCTCCGACTCTGGTGCTTTGATGCGAACGCGCACCGGAAAGCGGGTCGCCAGATGCACCCAGTTCAAGGAGCGTTGCACATCCGGCAAACCAGAGTTTGTAAATGAGCCCACCAGAGTGGTGTCCGGCTGCACACCGTAGCCGACGCTGTCGACGATGCCGTCATATCTCGCCGTGGGCCGGGAGAGAACGTAAACATAGGCATGCATCCCGGGCAGGATGCGGTGCAATTGCGTTTCGCGGAAGTTCGCGACCGCCCACCAGGTGCGGACATCAATCAAAGTAAAAACCTGCTGGCCGGTATGGGCGTAGGCGCCCCGGGAGATGGTCATGTTGGTCACGCGTGCATCAAAGGGCGCATACACACTGCAGTTGTTCAGGTTGTACTCTGCGGTGCGAATGGCTGAGGCGCGGCCCTCCCGCTGGGCGGTGAGGGGATCAATCGTAAGCACGCTGTGTTGCGATTGGTTGAGTTGTGAGTGACTTTGCTCCCTGGCGGCCTTTGTCTGCTCTAACTGGGCCTGCGCGGATACCACCTGCGCCTGGGCCAAAAGCAATTGCGAGCGGAGCTGCTGCACCGTCTGTTGCCGTGCAGTGACCGCGGTCCTGACCTGGTCCACCTGGTCTACGGTGACAAATTGCTTGGCCAGCAACGGCTCGATGCGATGAAAGTTGTTGGTCTGATAGAGCAGTTCGGCGTTAGCGCTGTCGAGTGCAGCCTGCACCGAGGCAACATTTGCCTTGGCTTCGCCGACCGCGGCCGCCGCGCGATCGACGTTCGCGGTAGCGCTGTCAGTGTTGGCCCGAGCCGCGCCAACGGCACTTACCTGGGAGGCAATCGTCCTTCGCTGGTCGACAATCTGGCCCTCCAGCGTATTCACGTCGGACCTCGCTTTTTCGAGCGTGTATTCGTAGGGCCGCGGATCGATTTGAAACAGTAGGTCCCCCTGTTTGCGGTACTGATTGTCCTCGACCGCGAGCTGCAGGATAGGGCCGTCAACCTGTGGAGCGATGCCGATGAAGTTGGCAAATACCTCTGCATCATCCGTGCGTGGGTACTCGTTCGTGCGGCTTATCACCAAGGCTCCGGTGATTAAGGCGGCGGCGACAATGGAAATACTGACAATCCTGCCGAGACGCCGGCGCTGGGGATTTGTGTCGTTATCGGGCATCGGGCGTTGCCTCTCCTTCCGGACTAACTGAAGAACACAAGCCAAAGGGTGAATGTAAAAAAAGCAGTCAAGCAGGGATAGACCAGGATGAGCGGCGCCACCAGCTCATCTTCAAGGTTAATGCGCACGAAAAACAGGCGAACGGCGACGGCGAGCAGGATGCCGATGACGCCACAGACGATCCATGCGGGGAAATACGATCCCAGGATATTGAACGAAGGAGCGCGGGAACATCCTGAGAGCGTACCGGCGAAGGACGCTCCGGTCATGGCTGCCCGGAGCAGTCCTCGGCCAAGCGGAGAGAGCAAAATTCTCGCCGGCTTTTCTGCCGGTCTCGGGTTTATTTCTTTTGCGGGCATACGTTCATGGGCCTTTCGCATGAAGCAGGTCCCCCGTCTGGAAGGCTAACGCAGCTATCCCAGTCAACAATTGGGTTTGGGCAGTGACATCTGCGGTGCGCGCCGCAGCCAGAGCGCGTTGTGCCGAGACTACATCGATCTGGCTGCGCACGCCGTAGTTGTAGGACTGCAATGCCGCGTTGTACGAAGAGGACGCCGCCTCGAGCAATGCTGCTGCTGCCTTTTGCTGACGGAGCGCAGTTCGAGCAGTAGAGTACGCGGCCCAGACCTCGTTCTCCACCTGGTCGCGGAGGGCGTCGACTTCCGCCGCGGCTTGCTTCTGCTCGGCCTTCGCCCGGGCCACGCGGTTCTCACGGGCGAGACCATCAAAGAGGGTCCAGGTCAAGCTCAATCGCGCATCCCAGAACTCCTGATTGGGGGAATAAACACCCGGTAACTGATCTTGTTCTCCGTAGGTCTTGTTAAGACCCCCAGTACCCTGAAAGGTCAAGGCGGGCAAATAGGCGGTCTTTGCTTCTTTCAATGCGGAGCCGGCAGCGCGCAGTTCCGCCACTCGCTGCATGAGATCAGGCCGCTGAGCCAGGGCATGATCGATCGATGTTTCGACCGTGCCCGTCAGTTCCTGTGGGATGGTCAGCGCTTGAATGCTCTCTACCTGCAACTGGCTGGTGGGCGAAATGCCAAGCGCTGTGGCGAGATCGCCGTGGGCAATCTCAGAGGCGCCAATTGCAGCCTGCAGATCGTAGTCTGCCTGCGCCGCGGCGCTGCGTGCTTCGAGCACATCGGGCAGCGTCGCCAGGCCGAGTTCGAGGCGCGCTTCGGCGGCCTGTTGTACGGTCTGGGCATTCTTTAGGTTAGCCTCCGCCGCATCCTCCTGCCCCTTGGCATTCAGCACGCGGTAATAGGCTGCCATCACCTGGTAGATAACTTTTCGGTGGGTGTCGTTGAAAAGCAGGTTTGCTGCCAGCAGATTGCTTCTGCTGATGGCAATTTCATCCAGCCGTCTGCCGAAATCGAAGATGGTGTAGTCCAACTCGAGCGCGGGGTAGAAGGAATCCAGGGTCTGGCGAATGTAGACGGGCGCAAACAAGAGCTTGGTACGGACGGTCTCTGCGACGGCCGCCGCCGCCACGGTGGGATAAAGAGTTGCTTTGCTAATCCCCAGGTCGGCGGCGCGCGCTTTGGCGTTCTCCCAAGCGACGCGTGTTTCAGGATTGTTCTGCTCGGCGAGGTTGACCAGTTCCGCCAGAGTATACGTCTGGTTTGGATCTGGAGCGAAGGCGGGGGTGGATCGCGGAGCGGTTACCGGCAGATTGCCTTGCCAGGGCAGGCTCGGGGAAGCCGGCGCTCTCTGGGCGCACGAGGTAGCTCCCGCGAGCAATATGGCGAGCATGGTGACCGAGTTGACGACAGATCGCTTCATTCCCCAACGCGCTGATACTCAAAGTCAATTTCCTATAGATGTATACCTGAGTCAATGGTCGTGCACATCGATAAGGAAATTCGGCCCCGAGCCCCCGGATTTCCTGTGGGGACCCGTGGCTTTGATGATCTGCATGCGGCTCTCTTTGCGGAGAGCCGCACATGATGTCGTCGCTAGCAGCGCGAAGTAGGAAATCCGGGTCAACCGGATGATAGCATTCCGATTTCGGCGAGATGAAGGATGAGGAATATGGGGCTTACGATTGTCACCTCGGGCGAAAAGAAACCGCAGACGGGCGGAGTTTTTGTCCGCCCGTCCTTCGCCAGGGGCTGGAGGAAGCGACTACCGATAGGCACTCGCGATAACTACTTCCAGGTTGAGAGGAGTAGCAATGGGTTGATTGCTTACCATGCCAGGCGTGAAGCGATACTGACTCACGGCAGCAAGGACGCTCGCGTCCACTCCCGGTGAAGCCGACCTGACGATCTTCAGATCTTCGGGTTTACCGTTCTTGTCAACCACCATGCCCACAACGACGGTGCAGTTGTTGCTGAACAGGCGAGCGGCAGTAGTCGAATCTGCGACCACGTCGACGGTATAAATTAACTTCGGAGTGATAACCCCAGTGGAAATGCGCTTGGCTTGCGGCGCAGGCCCGTTACTCGCGACCTGGGTTTGTGCAGGCGTGTTTGCCTGAGCGTGAAGCATAAGAGAGGACAGAGAGAGGATGGCCACTATTACTTTACGCATATAAATAGATCTCCAAGTTAGAGGTACCCGTCACCAATCTATCGCTGTGACGAGATGACTGTCAAGCATTTTTTTCGAGATATTGAATTCATTAGTGATTTTTCACGTTTGTTTACTAGGAAGTGACGCTCTATAAAAAAAGTGTTGCTGCACCCTGAAGCAGTCGAAGACGCGGACGATTGCTCCGAAATACGAAACGGATACGGCGACAATCTTATTTTGAAGGCGGGGTGATTCGAGGAAATGATCTGGCTAAGTAGCCGCTGATCTGGTCGAACTCTTCGTCGCTGGCAACAGCTCCGCGTGCGGACATGTCTTGCACCAGGCTATTCCATTCCTGCGCGCTCAGCCGTTGGCCAGCGGCCAGGTCGGGTGAGTGACATGCGGAACAGACTTTGACGGTAAGGTCGTGCCCGGGTCCAGGCGGTAAATGATTCTGTGCCGAGGGCGCAGATACAGTCACGGTGGGCGCGGCGCTCTGCCTGGCGTTGCTATCGAGGGGCGCGGCTAACGTGTCTGTGCTCTCACCCGAGAGACTGAAGACCACCAATGCATCGCCGGCCAGCCTTGCACCAATCCCGAAACCGCCGGTAGCGACCACGGCAATGTACTGCTGCCCCTTGGCATCCGCGTAGGTGATTGGAGTCGACTCCGCGGAAGCGGGCAATTTTACTGTCCAAATCTCTTTGCCGCTGCTGGTCTCAAATGCGCGGAAGCGAGCATCGTCGGTGGCGCCAAGGAACGTCAGGCCGCTGGCCGTAACAATTGCGCCACCAAGGCCGGGACGGCCGGTGTTTTGTTTGCCTGCAGGCAAGCTGTCAGTTACGCCGAGTGTGCTTCGCCAGGCAATCTTTCCCGTGTTCACATCGACGGCAACCAGCTGCCCCCACGGCGTAGGGGTGCAGGGCAGATGGTTGCTGGGGTCCCAGAAACGAACGGTACCGGCGAGCGGCCCGGAATTGCTATAGCTACCGTCTGAGTTACGAACAATCCGCATCGGCTGTGCCAGGTTGTTCACATTCACGACAAACAAACCAAGCCTGGGGTCGTAGGCCCCGCCATAATAATTGACTCCGCCCTGCGTCCCGGGCAGGCCCACGGTGTAGCGGTCAAGCGCGGTCGGCGTGTAAGGTACCGCACCCAACAGCATGTTGTTGCCGTCTACGTATTGCTCACACCACGCCTTATGTTCCGGTGTGTCTTGATACAGGTTGTCACGGCTCAGGGTGTTTTGCGCCAGCGGCTCGGGCAAGAGCGGAAAGGGCTGGCTTCGAGAAGCCTGTTCCCCGGGAACATTGCTCTGCGGGACGGGCCGCTCCTCAACCCCGTAGATCGGCTTGCCGGTGACCCGGTTAAGAATGAACATCAGCGCATTCTTGTTCACCGTTGCCACGGCGGGGATGGTCTTCCCGTTTCGTTTTATGTCGAACAGTATCGGTGGCGTTTCCAGATCCATATCCCAAATATCGTGGTGAACCACCTGGAAGTACCACAACAGCTTGCCGGTGTCCGCCTTGACGGCAACCAGCGATGAGCCGAAAAGATTGTTGCCGGGGCGATCCACGCCAACGCGATCATTGTTGGGCGCTCCAAAAGGCATGTAAAGAATGCCGCGCGCGGTGTCGACGGTCATGTAGCCCCACACGTTGACGCCGGAACGATCTTTCCAGCTGTCTCCAGCCCATGTCTCATGGCCCACTTCACCCGGGCGAGGCACGGAGTGAAAGGTCCAGACCAGTTTGCCGGTGCGCGCGTCCCAGGCGCGAGTATCGCCGGCAGGTCCCAGGCCGCCGTTCAAGCCACCCGGACCTTCCCCCGGTCCGGAACCGGTGATCAGCAGGTTTTTGTAGATCAGCGGCGGAGTAGGCAGGATATAGCTTTTGTCCTTGCCGGTAGTCATCACCTCGGGAGTTTTAAGATCGACCATCCCATGTTCGCCAAAATCATTGTTAACTTGCCCGGTGGCGGCGCTAATTGAATACATGCGTCCGCGACGAGTGCCGAAGATGATTGCCGGCCCGGCACCCTCCCCACCGGGCCAGTAGTTGGCTCCGCGTACCGATGCCTGGTCGCCGTCGGGGATTTGAAACACCCACTGTTCGTGGCCGGTCGCGGCATCGAGTGCAACCACCCGGCTATACGGAGTCACCACGTACATGGTGGGGCCCACCACCAGCGGCTGATCCTCCGACGGGTGAAGGCTGGTGCTGCCAGCCGGCTTCATGTGGTAAACCCACGCCACCTTCAGCTGGTTCACGTTGGCAGGCGCAATTCGCGTCAGCGGGGAGTAGCGCGTGCCTCCCGCATCCCGCCCGGGCATGGGCCAGTTGGCCCCCGTATCGGGTGCGACGCCAAACCCGAGCAAGGGCAGCAAGCACAACAAACCAGCCACGCTGCTGCCCTTCTTCAAAGCGAGGCGCCCTCGGTATTGAGCCGGGAGTCAAGTCTCTCCTGCACGCGTTCGCGCTCCCTTTGTTGACCGGCGCGCTCGGGATTGAGGTAAAGCCAGCACAGTGCTGCGATCACATCGGAAGCGATCATCAAGTGGATCAGGGCGGCCCAGTTGCCGGCCGTCCGCTGCAGGATCAAGCCGCCAACGACGGGCATGACAAATCCGGCAAGATTCCCCAGCATATTCATGGTGGCGGCGACGGTTGCGGTGTAGGATCCGCCGATCTCCACGCAAGCGTCCCAGGAGACGGGCATGGTCAAGTCACTGGAGAGGCTGGCCAAACCCATACAGACCATGGCAGTGGTGACTGCCTGGGTGCGGAGAAAGACAAACAGGAGCAGCGCGGTACCAAGGAGGCCGAAGAAAGCGATCCTGCGGCGCGGCAAACGCGCGGGTGCAAGCCCGGTGAGCAGCGCACCAACTCCGCCGAACAGCAGGGGCAGCACCGACAAACCCGCCGCCCGGGCAGCCGTGAGTCCCCGGCCCTCGCGCAAATAGGTTGGCAGCCAGGTGATGTAGAAGTACCAGGTAAACGAGACGCAGAAGTATTGCAGGCAAAGCAGCAGAACTTCCGGCGTGAGCAGCAGAGACATCCATTTCTTCTGTCCGGTATGGTGGGTCATCATGACCCGCGACATCTCGAGCAACTCTTTTTCGGCATCATTGACGGAAGTGTGCTGGCGTGGATTGTCTTTGTACCAAAGCCAAAACACGGCGCACCACACCAGGCCCAGCGAGGCAAAGGCGGCAAAAGAAAATCTCCAGCCGATCCAGCCGATGCAGGCCAGCACCAGCGGCGGCGTCGCTGCCCCGCCCCATCGGGCAAAGGCCCACAGCATGGCCTGCGCGGTGACGCGCTCGCGCGCCGGCAACCACATGCTGAGCATGCGGGTGAGGATGGGAAAGCATCCCGCCTCGCCGGCACCGAACAGAAAGCGGATAACCCAGAGCGAAGCGAAATTCCAGGCGGCGCCGGTCAAAGCGGTAAACGTTGACCATCCCAGAACGATCTGCAGCAACACCCGGCGGACGCCGATCTTATCACCCAGCAAGCCGATGGGAAGTTCAAATAAAGCGTAGGAGAGGCCAAAGGCTCCGAACACCAGGCCCATCTGCGCCTTGTTGAGGTGGAGATCGTGAGAGATGGGGCCGGCTGCCTGGGAAATAGCAACACGCTGCACGTAGGAGAGGATAGCGAGACCGATGGCCAGTGCGACGATACTGTACCGCGTTCGACTCGCCTTCATTCCCGGGCCCTCGTCGCAGGTAGAAATACGCCCGGTCAGGGTACCAGCAAAAACGCATGCAGGGCGAGCGGTATCATTTCGAAATGAAGATCGACCTTTCGGGGCGGACGGCGGTAATCAGCGGGGCCAGCCGGGGCCTCGGCGAAGCGATGGCCAAAGCTCTTTCCCAAGCGGGCGCGCAGGTGGCCCTGGTGGCCAGGGATATCCAGCGGCTGGAGTCGGTACGCGATGCGATCGCAGGGAAGGGCGGAACGGCGGCCGTCTTTACCGCCGATGTGACCCGGGAAGAGGACGTGGCCACACTGGCGCAAGCAGTCGCGGAGCGCTTCGGCCATGCGCAGATTTTGATCAACAATGCGGGCACGAATATTCGCAAACAAGTAGTTGATTTTTCGCTGCAGGAGTTTCGCAGCGTGGTGGATTCCAGCCTGATTTCTACGTTTCTCATGTGCCGGGCTTTTGTTCCGGGGATGAAGGGCACCGGCTACGGCCGGGTGGTGAACTTGTCTTCCATCATGGGCCACATCTCGCTGCCTGGGCGTACTCCTTATTCTTCTGCGAAGGCGGGTTTGCTGGGCTTTACCCGCGCTCTGGCGTTGGAGGTGGCCGGGGAAGGAATTACCGTAAACGCGATCAGTCCGGGCCCAATTGCCACTGACATGAACGCAGCCATCATCAACGATCCCGAAGCCAACGCCCAGTTCCTGGCCAATGTGCCTGTTGGGCGATGGGGTAAGCCGGAAGAGATCGGCGGGCTTGCCTGTTACCTCTGCTCGGAGCTGGCAGGGTTTATTACCGGGACCGACATCTTGATCGACGGCGGCTGGACCGCTAAGTAATGGACGGCTGCGGGAGAAGCAGCAGGTCCCTCCATCCAGCAACAACTCCAACCAGAGCCATCCTTCTCCCCTTGTCATCCCGACCGAAGCGCACCCGGATTTCCTACTTCGCGCTGCTAGCGACGACCACGTGCGCGGCTCTCCGTAGAGAGAGCCGCATGCAGATCATCAAAGCCACGGGTCTCGACAGGGAATCCGGGGAGCGCAGTGGAGGGATCTGCAGTCTTCGCAAATTAGCCGTTCGTAACTTTGTCCATCCAAGTCGCTAACCTTCCGAAAAGTAACCGCCCTCCCCTTGTCATCCCGACCGAAGCGAAGTGGAGTGGAGGGATCTGCAGTGCGCCTTGCGGCCTCATCGAATCTGTCTCTCCCGGCGGCTGAACTTCCTAAGGTTAACTGCGCAGCTTTGTCATCCCGACCGGGTGTCGATGGCTGCGGCCCACCTAAAGGAGACTAAAATGGCGCGGACGAATGTTGAGTGGGTGGCCCAGGTCTCGCTTTTGAGACCTGGGTGTTCCGGCCGATTCGATGAGGCCGCAAGGCGCACTGCAGATCCCTACGCTTCGCTCCGGTCGGGATGACAAGGGAAGACGGGTGGCCCAGGTTGGAGTTGTTAGATGGATGGAGAAAAACAACAGCCTGGTATTGACACCCTTTTCTATGCGTACATGCCGGCACGCTTATCTCTGGGCTCGTGGTCCGACGAATCGGCGGCCAGCACCGCCGCGGCCAGCTTCGATGGTTGAGAGGGAGAGATAACCACATGCGGATTATGGAGCACATCGATGACTCGCTCGTACAATCGGTTGCGCACCTTGAGGCGCTCCGAGGCCCGGGTTACGTAACGTATCAGGACGTCGACTCCTGCGCCGGCAGGACGCATATCCACCGACGAGCTGGCGGTGGCATGGCTCATGCCGCTGTGCCGCGGAACCCGCTTCCACTCCTGCTCTGCAAGCCCGGCATCGTGCTCTGTCTCTTCCAACACCGCTTTGTGAATGAGCGCCACCTTGGCGTAGGTTTCCGCAGATTGTGGAAGACTTACGGAAATCTCATCCCACATCCATTGCCCGACGGTAGAAAAATTGAAGTACTGGCCGGTCACTGCATAATTGTTGATAAAGGTTGCGCGGCGTCCGGTGGGATGTCCGTTTTCAGCCCAGGCACGGTTCTCCAGAATCGTGGTGCGGAAAAGATTGATCTCAATGACCTCGCCAGCGACACCATTAATCTCCACCCAGTCACCTACCCGGACTCCGTTCTTGCCCATGAGAATGAACCAACCGAAAAACGCCACAATAAAGCTTTGCAGGGCGACGGTAAGGCCTGCAGTCGCCAGACCCAGGATGGTCGATATCTGGCTGGGCACTCCGAACGTTACCAGCAGCGCGCAGATGGCGCCAACCAGCTGCACACTGAGCCGCAGAATAGTGCGCAGGGTTTGCATACGCCGCCGGTCCAGTGCGCGGCGCTCCAGTAACGCCGCCCCTGCCGACTCCAAAAGAAGGGCGCACATCAAAATGAACGCAATGGTGGCCAACGAGCGCATGGCCATGTGGGTGACAATGCGGTGCTGCAGCATCACCTGGTTTGACCACTTGCTGTAAACTCCCGCGAGCTCCTGCTGGGTTTGAATGCGGTCGTCGTAAATGCTAAGCAGCTGACGCTGTTCCCTTCTCTGCTGCAGGCTGGCGAGCCTGGCCGCACTTGGCTTGGCTGCGTTGCCAGCCGCAGCATCGGAGCTCGCCTCGGCCTTGGCTTCGAGCGCGTTATGCTGCGCCGTCAAACTGGCTGCATCCGAGCGTGCCTGCTGCACCGCTTGCTCAATCAATTGGTGACGGCTGCGCTGGCTGAACCAGGCCTCAACCCGGTGAGCAAGTGTGCCGTACTGCCGAGTGGAAATAACCGCCACCTGGCTGTCGCTGCCTGACTGCGCATTCATCTTGCTCATGGCCGCTTCGTGGGCCGCAAGCTCCTGTTGGATCCTGGTGCGCACGTCGCCCGAGGCTCGCGCGAAGTCGTGCTCGGCGTCGTTCAGTTCATCCTGGTCAAGTTCGAGTTGTGCCTGAGCGATTTTCAGATCGTCCTGGGCGGTGCCCGGCGTCTGGGTTAAGCTCTGCACCTGCGCCTGATCGTCTTTGGCCGTCGCCTGCAGCTGGGCCACCTTCTGGGCAAGCTCCAACGCTTCCCCTGTAGGCACGGCGCGCTGTTCGCTGGCCTGGCGCAAAGCGGCGGCAAACCCCTGGTTCACCTCGTGATCAGCCAGCCGTTCGGCCTCATGCGCGTACTCTTCTTCTTCCTTGCTGACGGCGAGCGGCGCCAGCGCCTGGGCAATTTGCCAGGGATGCAGATCGACGACCGTCGTCTGGCCGGAAACGGCCGTAGCAGCCTGTGCTTTTCCTCCCTTGAGAAAGGGCAAATGAGCCATCGCGTCCCGCGTGGTCCAGGAAAACGTCAGGCACATCACCATCAAGCCGAGAAGAATAAGCAGGGAGAAAAACCTGGCCGGGCCGAGCATGCGTTGGAGCGCGGTGTGCTCCCCGGTTCTGGAAGGGGCCAGGTTGGTTGCCATGGCGCAATTCTGCCAGCTCACCCGGTTTGAAGGTAGGCCTCAGTAGTTGTAGCTGGATGCCTCTCATCAGCCAACAAGGCTGCGCTTTTCTTCTTGACCGGGCTCTTTATACTCGAAGCGCATGGGCCATTTCGTACCATGAGGGCGCCGGAAAAATGGAGGGCCGCTTGACGATCAAAGAACCGGTATGTATTGCCGCGACCGCCGATGTATGCGGCGAGGGGGTGCTATGGGACAGAGAGGACCAGAGCATCTATTGGACCGACATCAACCGGTTTCTGGTTCATCGTTATTGGTGGAAGGATGGCACGGTGAAGACCTGGTTCTTCTCTGAACCCGTGACCTGCGTGATGCAGACCAGCCGTAAGGGCACGCTTGCCTTGTCGCTGGGCTCGGGAATCGTTCTTTGGCAGCCGGGTAGCGATGCGCCGCTGACAACGTTGTTTGCTCTTCCCGGTTGGCCCTTTGTCCGTTGCAATGATGCGGGCGTAGATCCTGGCGGTGCGGCATGGGTAGGATCGATGCGCAACAATGTGAGGGAAAACGGCGCTCCCTGCGAAGCAGGCGGGGAGGACGGAGTTCTCTACCGGGTCGATGGGTCCGGCTCTTGCTCAGAATGGCGCCGCAACCTGGGAATTTCGAACACGCTGCTTTGGAGCCCCGATCGCTCCCGATTTTATTTTGGCGACACGCTGCAGAATTGCATCTGGTCTTACGAATATGACCTGGAGAGCAGAACAATCCGCGGGGAGCAGCCTTTCTTCCAGGGCTTTGAACGCGGCAAGCCGGACGGTTCGGCCATGGACACCGATGGCTACCTGTGGAACTGCCGCTACGACGGCGGTTGTATCGTACGCGTGGCCCCCAACGGAAAGATCGATCGGGTGATTGAAATGCCCGTGAGCCGGCCGACGAACTGTACCTTCGGAGGTCCAGAGGGCAATGTGCTTTACGTAACGTCAGCTTCACCCGAAGCGGGACGCTGGGAGCGTTTTGGCGGTGGCCTCTTCGCCCTGGAGACCAACGTAACCGGTGTGGCCGAAAATGATTTCCGGCTACCCTGAAAAAACCGCAGACCGCTCCACCCTGTTGACCGGTGAAGAGATCTGCGGTTTCTCTGGGTGGTATCGGCAAGTGATGAAAAACAAAGGGGTTTGGTAAAAGGCCAAAAACCTGTTACTGAGAGCCTGCTACTAATAATAATTGGTAATAAACGGAATCGACCACGGGCACGGGTATTGACCTTCATTCGGAGGAATACCCATTGAAAACGCCCACCGTTAAAGTCTACTGCCGCATCGCCCAGCCGGATGGCAGCTATCCCTACAAACCAGCCGTATACGACAAAAACCACCAGATCAGTGCTGGATACGCTCTGGTCGACAAAAAGCCCCAATACCACCCCGAAGCTGTTTACTACCTCAGATATTCCGACGCTTCCGGTAAGCAGGTTTGGGAGCGGGTTGGAACAGACGACACCCTGGTAGACGATGCCCGCAACCGCAAGGTGACCAAGTTGAAGGCGGCTGCCACCGCCCGGGCGAAAGGCCTGCCGGTACCGGAACCCGAACCGATCGTAGCCCCAACCGTAGAGGATCAGGCAGCAACCTCGACCGAAAACCCGCTGGCCGATGCCGTCACCAAATACCTGGCCGATACCCAGGCGAACCAAAAATCCAAGAACACCGTCACTACCTACGGACGGGCACTCCGATTCTTTCAAAAGTGCTGCAAGAAAACCGACCCGCAGGCAATTGACCGCGATGACTTGAAAACTTTCATGGCTTTCTGCCGGGCACGGGGCAATGTTGAAACGACGGTCAAAAACCAGTTGAATCGGGTGCTGATTTTCTTGCGCGATGAAGCTGTAGCGGTTCCTTTCGCGTTCACTTTAAAAAAGTGGAAAGCCCTCCCCAAGCCAGCCAAGAAAAAGCCCACCACCTACACCGATGAGAAGTGGGCCGCGATGCTGTTCCACGCGACCTTGGACGAGTCGGATTTACTCCACTTTCTTGAGGGTATGGGGATGCGTGGGGGGGAAGCAAAACACGCACCCTGGACGCGGTTGGATCTGACCGCCGGGCGATACCTGCTTGCGGAGTACGAAGGCTGGCAACCGAAGGATAAGGATCCCCGGGTTGTCGAGGTGGCCGATGATCTGTTGGCCCGGATGCGCGCAAGACGGGAGCGGCAGCCCAACGCCAAGCTGATCTTCGCCGGTCCGAAGGGACTGCCCAACCTGGACATTCTGAAAATCATTAAGGAGTTGGCGTTCCGATCCAAGGTCAACTGCGGCGAGTGCCATTCGAAATCCAAGAAGAAGGTGTGCAAGAAGCACCCCGAGTGCGCAACAGGTCTGTCGTGTCTACACCATCCCGTCTGCTTCAACGTGATCGCCCATAAGACCAGAAAACGATTCACGGCCAAGATGTTGCAGTTTGAAGTTGACCCTACGTCGATCATGAAGGAAGCGGGTTGGTCGTCGTACGAGACCATGAAGCTCTACATGGCTGATCTGCCAAACCCTGGTTTGCGGGCCAAGAAAAATCGGGCTTTCGCAACCAGTTAGGGGCTTCTCCCTTCCCTGGGGCTCCATCGACTTGTCATCGAAGGAGCCCTTTTTCTTTTCAGATAATTCCTCGGTCGTCCGATACGCGTCGGTATTAACCGGCATGAGAAAAAAACAAGCAGTACAATCTCCCACCAACTCCCACAGTCCAAACCTACTCACCACGATTGAAGCCATGGCACTCCTGCGGGTCAAAACGAAGGACACGCTATGCGGCTGGGTCCGCGCGGGCAAGATCAAGGCGATCCGGATGCCGGATGGCTCTTACCGCTTCGATCAGGTCGAGGTGCTGGCTTGGCTCCAGGGCCGCAGCACCGTCGGATTTCTCGGGCGTAAGGTCGTTTTTCAGGCATTCCTCATGTTGGGTGGGTGAACAACTTCTCAACCAGGTGGTGAACAACTTCTCAACCAGGTGGTGAACAACTTCTCAACTATGCACGGTGGCAAGAAGCTCGCGAAGGCATTCGGGCTGGGGTCGCCTCAGCTTTCGGTACTGCTCAGGCGTCGCTCCAAGGCGGCCAGGCGATGCTCAAGGCTGTCGATCCGCTCGGCCATCTCAGAACGCAGATCAGCGATGAGTTCGTCTGCCGTGAAGTGCTCTTTCTCAGGCGCTTCCCTGTATAGCACTGGGAACCTATTTTGCTGCTTTACGGTCACTGCTTTGCCTCCGGGCCGTGAGTTGTTTCCATGATAACAAGTCACCGGCTTGGCTGCAGTGTTTCATCAAGGCTGACAAAATCTCTTTTGTTCGTTGCTTTGGACGGGTCCAGCAACCCAATGCGAAGCTCAACACCGTGACCATTCGGAAAGACAAGTGCCAGGGTGTCGGACTCACCATTGATTAGACTCTCGTGCCTCAGTGTCAGCACGGCGCTGTTTGAGCCTTCTGGCAACGCCCGTTTGAAAGCTCTTATGAAAGCGACGAGATCCTCATTGTAGGCATCCACATCAGGTGCAAGGTCTCGCGAGAGGCGCACAACTTTCCCCTGGGAAAAGTAGATTCCACCAAGAACTGTCGGCGTCGGATCTTTTGACAGTATGAAGTGGCCATCGATTCCTCCTTCAGGACTGGGTATGGTGTCATGATCCGGCTCGGCTGGAGGGGAAAGCTTACAACAGGAGGAGAGCGCCTTAAGCGCCTCACGCTCTGACATCCCGATGGAAATTTTCTGTTCCCCAAAGTAAAACGTGGGTCGGTTGCGGTCAGGAGCAACCTGTGAAAATAGCGGAGTACCTGCCAGCAGGAGTAATGCAAAGGTCGAGAAATGCTTTTTCATAATGGGGTCGCTCCGGAACCCTGCACCTGATCGTAACCCACCCTCCGGTGGAAGCGTGGCTATGCGACGAATGTTGCATGATGGCTGTCAGGGAACCTGTCGATGGGAAGAAATGATAAAAATCACCCCCACTCGACTGGTTTGATCGGCTCTCTTCAAGCTATGACCGCTGCTGTGGAGGTGGGAGGGGAGATCATCAGTACACATGACCATGTCCATACCCTCAAGGATCAGGTCCTCGCCTGGAAGGTCAAAAAAGGGATCGAGCAGAGCGTCACGGTTGGCGCTGCCATCCACAACGCCATAGCGCAGTGGCCGGAAAGCATTTGAATGTGGCTAGTGGGGACGTCAGCTTTGGCCGTGCTGGCGAAGGCATTCGGGCTGGGGCTATCGGAGATGCTGGAGGGTGTGTAGGGGGAAAACGAAACGCGCGAGGATCGGTTTTAAGGCGTTGGTGATGGGTCGGACAACCAGGAGCAATGCGTCCGTTTCTGAAGTACTGGTGTCTCAGGCCATGCGCTGCCGTGTTCGGAACGAAGACTGACTATTGCAGCGCTGGCGAATCTTTCTAAAAGAGTAGCCCGCTCGATGCAGAGGGTGTAAATCATTTTGTGTAAACGATCTTCGCTGATAGAAGGGGATCGTATGAAGAAGCCGAAGGATTTGATTGACGAGTTGCTGGCGGGGTGCAAGACGCCGGCCGACATAGCTGGTGAGAA
>Ga0302326_10000896_pt1 | contig 78311 bp, 108 predicted proteins | sample Palsa_T0_3_FD_202264 | JGI IMG/M metagenome (GOLD analysis project Ga0302326, IMG submission 202264) | Peat permafrost microbial communities from Stordalen Mire near Abisko, Sweden - Palsa_T0_3 | ecosystem: Environmental > Terrestrial > Soil > Palsa > Peat permafrost | place: Sweden: Abisko...
GCCCAGGTCTCGCTTTTGAGACCTGGGTTTCTCCTCGCAGATCGGTCCTACCGAAACACCCAGGTCACAAAAGCGAGACCTGGGCCACCCACTCAAAATCTGGAGGCAACCGTTGAGTCAGGCGCAGATCGAGGATGCGTCGGAGGACAGCACCAGCCACTCGGGATCGCTGGCGATGTGTTTCAAACGGACCACTTCGTCACCCACCAGCAGGTCAAAGTCACCCAAATCAATATGCTGGCCGGCTTCGGCAGCGATGGAGTGAACCACGGCTTTCTGTCTCCTGAAGGAGCCGTTGGAATCCGTCGTTTGTACAAACTGCTGGCTAATTTTGTAGCTTACATAAATGGCAGGTCCACCCTTGCCGGTGGGCACCAATCTTCCTTTTCCGTATCCAAGGCCCATAGTTTCTCAGTCTCTTTTCGCTGAACAGATATATCAAGCTATAGACGGTTTTTCGAGCCTGCATCATCCCCCGAAAGGGGAATCCGTGCTAACCCTTTTAAAATTCATCGAAGGCGGGCCGGACAGGCTTTTGCGGGACCACCTGCTGTGAAGATGGGTGGGGAACCGTAGTCTGCTCCGATTGAGCAATGCGGGCGTCAGCGGCGGCCAGCTTTTCCTGGAGGCGGAGCCTCATCTGTTGCGTGCTGACGGCGGGAGCCAGCACGGGTACAAAATGAGCAGGATGGGTCGAGCGTCCAGCCCGAGGAGTAGCCGCCGAGAAAGGATTCAATCCTGCTTTCCAGATGATGACGACGAAGGCAATCAGAGTGTAGATCTGCGCCGTGACCGCCGACCAGGCAATGCCAATCGCGCCCAAGCGGGGCGCCAGCAGGAGTGCGACGCCAATGCCAACCAGGCTGGCGGTAAGGTTCACGAAGTTAAATTGATGGTCCAGCTGGTTGGGTAACAGTAACTGAAAAATAATAACGGTGCACACCGCGGTCAAAGGAATCCACAGAGCAAAGACCCGCAATACCGGGACCGAATGCTGGAAGGCAGGACCGAGCACGAAATGGACCAGCAGCGGAGCCCCCATAAAGATGGCCAGACCGAAAGCCAGGCCAAGTCCTCCCAGAAAGAGCAGGCTCAGCCGAACAGTGCGCATGGCGCGCGCCGGGTTGTTCTGCACCTGCTGCGTCAGCTTTGGGTAGAGTGCCTGGTTCACTGGCCACATGCCCTGCTGAAACACACGCGTGATCCGCTCGGCGCCGGCATACTCGCCCAACATAGCCACGGGAGCAACTGACCCCAGCACCAGCCTGTTGACCGAACCGGAAAGACTTTGTACCGCGCGAAATACGAACATCGAGCCCCCCAGTCGAAGGGCACTCCACACCGAAGAGGGTGTGGGCCAACGGAAGCCCACTTCGCGATACGCCAGCACCACCGTCACACCATGAGCAACGACACAGCCGACGCATTGCGCCGCCATCACCTTCCAGCCATCCTCCGGCTTGTGGACCAGCACGAAGATGCTCAGGGTGGCAAGAACCTTGCCTCCTATTTCCAGAGCGCTCGCCAAACGCATCCGCTCCAGGCCCTGGAAGTACCACAACATATTGATACCCTGACAAACGCCCCAGATGGTGCTTGCCCAAAACAACGCCATCGAAGGAGCAATGTGGTGGGTGAATCGGCGGGAGAAGATAGCTGCGGCGATGCATGCGATCGCCAGCAGAGATTTTGCGCCCAGAACTCCCGAGATAAGCTCGGAGAGCCGTCGGGGGTTGTCTCGTTGCCGCGACGTCTCCCGGGATGCGGAGATGTCAAAGCCGTACTCCACCACGCTGGCGATCATATCGCCAATGGCTTGGGCAAACACCACCACTCCCCAACCGGAAGGGCCCAGCACATGGGCCAGGTAGGGGAATGTGAGCAGAGGGAGTGCGTAGGTACACGCCTGTACCCCATAAAGCGCGACAACATTGTGGATCAAGCCACGGCCAGGCATTTTTTTGATTTTGGCAGGGGGGCCGTCGCCGATGTTGTCTCCGGAGTGGCGTCGCCGCAAAATTTGCAACAGTCTCAGTGCCATTCCTGGCATGTTGGGCCCTTGTCTCCGCGGCAAAGATATATTCTAAGTTATAGATGCGTCGGACGCAGCATGTTATCCCCAGTATGGGGAACAACCGGCGCCCCGAAATGAAACTGTGTTCAGAAACAAGACAGTGCCGCTGCTGCGACAGCAGTCGGCACTCTCAAAGGCTGGCGGATCAGAGGGAAATGTGCTACTGCGTTGTTGCCGTGTTCATGAATTTGTCGACATTGCTTTTATCAACCAGGGACACTCCGGTATCGACAAAGGCGGGGATAGGCGACGTCGCATCCAATCCGTAATCTCGATTGAGAGGGTTGAGCGGGTAGTGGTGCAGATCATCCAGAGCCTTGAGGCCGAGCAGAGCCATGGTGAAAGGCTTCTGTGAAATGGTGGCATCGATGGTACCCTCTTTGACCAGCGCAAGCGTCGCCTGGTCAACATCCATGGCCATAATGATAGTTCCTTGCGGCTTGTTGCGCTTGTAGGCTTCTGCAACATCTTTGCCCGCCGAAGCTTCCAGGCATATCAGTGCATTGATCTTGGACGCGCCCGTCCGTGCCATGTATTCCGTCGCCTTATCCATGGCCGTACCGGATTCTCCTTTCATATCGAACACCTCGACGATCTTGATCCCGGGATAACTGGCAAATGCATCCTTGTATCCCTTCAGCCGCTCGTCCAGGTTTGGTTGGCCTGGCATGGTGAAGAAGACTACGTTTCCTTTGCCACTTAAGTCAGCAGCGACCCGTTGGCCGCCTAACCGCCCCGCCTCCAGGTTGTTGGTGCCGATGAAATAGAGACGCTGGCTGTCTGGAGCATCGGAGTCCATGGTGATGACGGGAATTCCGGCGGCAATCGCTTTATTGATTTCCGGCCCCATCAGGCTCGGATCGGCGACGGAGACCAGGATTCCGGCGGGTTTTCTGGCCACCGCGGCGCGGAATTCGTCCACTTCGATGGCGGGAGTGAAGGTGTCCGGACCCCGCATGTCTTCCGTGACGCCGTACTGCGCGGCGGCGCGGGCAAATCCCGCGTGGGCCGACTGCCAATACGGCAGGCCGATATTGGTGGCGATGAGAAAATACTGCTCAGATTTGCTATGGCGCTCGCATCCTCCGACGAGGAGGGGAAGAGCCGTGGCCAGTACCACCAGGAGAATACGCTTTTCCAGCAGTTTCATAATCACCTCCAACCAACAAGAGGGCCGAATTCTACTCCTAAAACTTCAAACCTGGAAAGGGCCTTCGCAACAGCACCCCATCTTAATATGAATTGTGAGGATGCTTTTATGAGGGTAATGGTAACCGGAAGCTCCGGGCATCTGGGTGAGGCCCTGGTTCGAACGCTCAAGGACCTTGGCTACCAAGTCGTCGCTCTCGATATTCTGGAATCGCCCTTTACTACCCATGTCGGCTCGATTTCTGATCGCTCCTGGGTGCGTCACTGCTTGCCGGGCGTTCAGCAGGTCTTTCATGCCGCGACCCTGCACAAGCCCCATATCGCTACCCATTGCCGGCAGGATTTCATCGATACCAACCTGACCGGCACGCTTAATCTGCTGGAGGAGGCGCTGGCCGCCGGGGTTCAGTCGTTTATCTATACCAGCACGACCAGCGTCTTTGGCCAAGCGCTGGTGCCCCCTCCCGGGACGCCCGCCGCCTGGATCACTGAGGAGGTCACCCCGGTGCCCAAGAACATCTACGGCGTGACCAAGGCGGCAGCCGAAGATTTGTGCGAATTGTTCTATCGCAGCCAGGGTCTTCGATGCATAGTGCTCAGAACCTCGCGCTTCTTCCCCGAAGACGATGACAACCGGAAGGTGCGGGAAGCATACTCAGACGCGAATGCGAAGGCCAATGAGTACCTGTACCGGCGGGTCGACATCGAAGATGTGGTGAGCGCCCATCTGTTGGCCGCTGAGCATGCAGCCACGATCGGTTTTCGCAAATACATCGTCAGCGCGACCACGCCGTTTCACCCAGACGATCTTGCGGAATTACGCAGGGATGCCCCCCGGGTGGTGAGAGGGCTCGTTGGCGACTATGAGGCCGAGTACGATCGGCGGCAATGGAAGATGCTTCCCAGTATCGATCGCGTCTACGTGAATGAGCGCGCGCGTAACGAACTTGGCTGGCGGCCCCGGTATGACTTCATATCGATCCTCAATCGATTGCAAGCAGGCGAGGATCTGCGAAGTCCACTGGCTCGCTTGGTCGGCTCAAAGGGTTATCACCCCCAGGTCTTCTGTGACGGACCTTATCCCGTCGAATAACTTGCATTGGTCCCGCTTCTGAGCGATAGGCTGCGGAAAACTCTGTTTTGTATCAGGGCTTGAGAACACGTTCGGGCTAGCCCCTGTCTCGCCCCTTCACCAATTGTCGGGTGCCCCACCCTTTGCGTTCTTGGCGAAGGGTGGGATAGTCAGATCTTGCCCCGCACCCCCCACAACAAAGCGGACCTTAAGGGACGAAAACGATCCTGCGTTCATCGCCTTTGCGGGTCCAGGCTTGTTCGACTTTGGCCAGTGGCACCGGGTCGATGTCAATCTCAAATTGGACCTTTGCGGCGGCGACAAACATGGCACGTAAGGACTGCAAAATTTGCTGCGAAGACAGGCTGCCCAAGCCGCTGCCGAGCAGCTCAACCCCCGAACTACGCAACCCGCCACCAGGCAACTTAATTGCGTCGCCGCTGATGGAACCGATCTGCACAAAACGGATGCGGGGCTCCCCTTCGGGCGCTCCATGGCCGGCGGCCGCTTTCAGCAGTAGTTCCGCCGACGGTCCCCACAGGTAGTCCAGAACAACCTGCACTTGAGCCAGTGCCGCCCTGAAACTGCGCAGTAGGTTCTCCTCCGGCTGGTCAAGCGCGATGGTCTCATCCGCTCCCAGATCAGCCAACCGCTCAAGCACGTGCGGATTGCGGCCGGTGGCGATGATCTTCGAAGCACCCAGATACTTCGCCACTTGAATCGCCTGCTTCCCGGCGGTCCCGGTGGCCCCATTAATCAGGACCGCTTCGCCGGGCTGGAGCTTGGCCCTGCCCAGCAGAGCGCCCCAGGTCGCGAGCCCCGGATTCCCTAATGCGGCGCCCACCGCATCGTCAAGATTTGCGGGCAGAGGAATGGTCCGGGCCTGCGAAACCACGGTGTAGTCGGCCATGGAGCCTAAGGGTGCGCGGGGAGCGATGAAGTAGCATCGAGTGCCATCTGGGGCCACACCCACACCATCGTTCCCAGGAATAAACGGGAGCTTGCCGCTGCTGTAGTGCGATCCATTCGCCTGACCTCGCACCAGGTTGCTCAGTGCGGCGCCTCGGACCTGGAGTAAGACCTCGCCATCGTTGGCTACCGGAGCCGCGGTCTCGCGATAACGAGGCGGAGAGGCAAAATCTTCTACCATCGCGGCCTGCATGTTGACCCTCGCTGTACTCATTTGAAAATTATAGTGGTCGCCTCGGAAGGCACTTACAGCGAAGACGGCGGCAATTTAAAACAAGGCTATGAGCACCTCACGCATGATGCCTGGAGGGTGGGTCGACCGAAAGAATATTCGCCGCGGCCCCAACGGGCGGGGTTTATGCCGGTGGTGCTCTCTCGAGGTGCCTGCCCGCCGCTTCACCTTCTGCTCGGACTACTGCGTACACGAGTGGAAGATGCGTTCGCAGCCAGGATATTTGCGCCAACAGATATGGAAGCGTGACCGGGGTGTGTGCGCTCACTGCGGGTTGGACACCACCAGGGAACACCGCAAACTAAAGCGCGCGCGCGGCGACCTTCGGCTTGCGCTCATGCGGCACTGGGGATTCTCCACCAGGATGCGCAAGAGTCTGTGGGATGCGGATCACATTCTGCCGGTAACCGAAGGGGGCGGCGAGTGTGACCTGGATAATATTCGTACCCTCTGCCTGCGTTGCCATCGCGTGGTTACGGCTCAATTGCGAGAGCGGATTCGTCGCGCCAAGGTGGCCGCGATGCTCGCACAAGAAGCCCGGAACCAAGCGACCTGCGCAATGCATCGTGATCGTCCACAAACAAGAGCTTGATTTCAGCTATCGGGTTTTTGATGCTCCGGCAGGAAGAGGCGATGTATACCGCAACAATGGCCAACGGTAAGGGGCCGGTTCGATGCGCCCGCAGGGGAAAGCTTACGCCACCCCCCGCAGGATTTTTCTAATACTGGTTCCCTAGGATTGGATGAACGCAAGCAGATCGGGATTGATTTTGTCCGGGTGAATGATCGGCATACCATGCGGGAAGCCAGGGTAGACCTTGAGCTGCGCATTTTTCACCAGCTTGACCGAGAGTGCTCCCGCATCTGGAAAGGGCACGATCTGGTCGTCGTCGCCATGCATGATGAGGGTGGGAATGTCGATCTGCTTCAGGTCTTCGGTAAAGTCGGTCTCGGAAAAGGCCTTGACGCAGTCGTACTCTCCCTTGAGGCCTCCCTGCATCCCTTGATACCAGAAATTTTCTCGCACCCCTTCGGAGATCTTTGTACCTTGCCGGTTATAGCCGAAAAAGGGCAGGCTTAGATCCCTATAGAACTGGGAGCGATCCTGGAGCAGGGCTGCGCGGATTTCGTCGAAAGCCGTCATCGGCAGGCCGCCGGGATTCTTTTCGGATTTGACCATGATAGGGGGCACGGCGCTCATTAGAACCGCCTTGGAAACTCGCTTGGTTCCGTGCCGGCCGAGATAGCGAGCGACCTCGCCACCACCGGTGGAGTGTCCCACCATCACCGCATCATGCAGGTCAAGGGTTTCAAACAGAACTGCCAGATCGTCCGCGTAGGTGTTCATCTCGTTGCCATCCCAGGTCTGGCCTGAGCGGCCGTGGCCGCGGCGATCATGCGCGATCACACGGAAGCCGCGCTGGCCGAAGAAAAACATTTGCGCGTCCCAGGCATCCGCATTCAGCGGCCAACCATGAGAGAAAACGATGGGCTGTCCCTTACCCCAATCCTTGTAGTAAATCGTGTTGCCATCTTTTACGGTTATGGTGCTCATGACCTTTTCCTTTTCAGCTATCGTGCTCATGTTGTTCTCCTTTTCAGAAATTCGGTTTTTTCCAACCCGGCGATACTTTAGTGATTCGCGGGATGTCTTTTCTCGTCTGCTACGGAGGGGAGCTTCTGCCCGAGCAACGGTGCAGCCGGCAGAATCGCAAGCGCAAGCTGGACACCGGTCTCCAGAACAACGCGGCACCATTCATGAAGCATTGCGTCCTCCTCGCCTGTTTACGCGCTAACCATATTGTGCAGTAACTTCTTTGCAGCTTCATCAATCACCGCGGCTACCTTTTTTAGGCTCTTCCAGCATTGCCAAATGGCAAGTAGGCAAAGTGGTTGCCGTTGCGCCCATCTTCCGGGGCGAGGCGTCTTCCATAGCCGGAACCAGGACGACAGTCCGAGCGCCCGAAGCGGGTGATTGCTTCTGCGCAAGGAGCAGTGCTGAAAACACAAATGCCAGATCAACGCCGATACTGAGGGCGGATTGCAAAATATGTCTTAGCACGGCTGGCTCCTTTGGGTTCCTACGTCGTCAAGAACTGCTATCGACTCCAAGCACAGCCTAGCGAACGGACGCAAGCCTATGATTGCGCCAAATTGCTTTATCTGTGCACGAATGATCGTGTTTTGCACAACATCAGAATTCGCTAGCCGCAGCGGGGCGGCCGATCACGACCTGGGGCTCTATCGGTAGACGTACAAAGCGGATCACTCAATAGTATGAATTCGTTTTCTTATAAAGATCTATCGAAGAGCCAGACAAACCATCTCTTTCTTAGATTAAAGATATATCCAGGAACTCCTGGCCTGGAACCTGGCCTCCGGGCTTCCAACCCATCATGCTTAAACCACGCCGCTTATCAAGACGGCCTTGAAAAAGACGATTACCTTAACGCAGTAAGAAGCGCGAAGCTTCTAAGTTAAGTCTTTCTCATCTGCGGCAAACTCCCTACTATCCATCCTCATTCGCCTTGGATATAATTCGGCCGTTCCTGCAGGAGCGCTTCTAACCTCCTCCCCCTGCTAGCCTTTGCAGGAGCATGAGGAGGATTCACTTCATGTTTACATTGGCCGAAATTCGGATTTCGGGGAAGCTCCTGAAATCTATTCTCTGTCTTGCCTTCACCCTTTCACCGTTGGCGCTCACCGCCCAACACAACAACCAGTACGCCTACGTAGCCATTGCGGATTCAGGACAAGTTTTCGGCTACCGGCTGAACGCCACCAATGGCAACCTGACTTCCGTCGAAGGATCGCCCTTCCCTAACAGCAACTACGCCGGCCTAAGCTCCATCGCGGCCGATCCGGCCGGCAGATTCCTCTATGCAACCAGCCAGTATGCACCCGATAACAAAAATGTCATCGGGTTCAGAATTGATCGCCCGACCGGCAGGCTCTGTCCCCTACCGGGCTCCCCTTTTGGCGCCGGTGCGGTGGCATCGGCGATCGCAATCGACCCTTCGGGCAGATTCGCTTACGTCGCTAACTACGGAGGGAGCAGCGTATCCGCCTTCAAGATCGATCAGAGGGACGGGGGGCTGCTACCGATCGCCTCGTATGCAGCGGGGAGCAATCCAGACGCGGTGACGGTGGATCCGCTGGGCAAGTTCGTCTACCTAGCCAACCTATCTTCAAACGATGTGTCAGGGTACGCCATTAACCAGGCGACCGGCGCTCTCACGCAGATAACCGGTTCCCCTTTTCCAACCGGGACCGGCCCCAGGTCTCTGGCCGTCGATCCCAACGAACGATTCGTGTACGTAGCCAACCAGGGCTCCGACGATATTTGGGGATATACCATCAATGCAACCAGCGGCGCACTCGCGCACCTGGGCACGCCGCCCTATGCCGTCGGAGACGCCGGTGTTTCATCCGTGGTCTTTGCCCCGACCGGCGCTCAGGTCTATGTGGCCGGTTATGGCGGCGTGTACGTCTATTCCATTGACCAGAACAGCGAAGACTTCGTTGGCTTCCCTTTTCCGACAGACTTGTATGGCCAGCTCACACAAGTTGCAGGCTCACCGTTTGGAGGGGGATCGCCTGACTTCGTATCCGTCGACTACACCGGAACCTTTCTATACGCGGCCAACAACAATGACATTTCAGGCTTCAACCTCAGCACCGGTCTTTTGAAGCCCTTAAGCGCTTCTCCGTTCCCGACAGGCAATGCGCCGGTTTCCATCGCATTGGTTCGTCCGCAAACCTTTCCTGTCTTTACCGCGACCCCGGTTGCGTCACCCATTGGCTTCGGAAGCGTTTCAGCCATCGAGGCCTCGGGAATCAACGATCAAGGGCAAGTCGCGGGCACGATTTCCTCCTATCCGGAGGACAATGAGCAATTTACCGCGGCGTTTCTCTTTGCCGGGGGGGTAACCAACACGGTCGCTTTCAGCCGTACGAGCATCGGCTTTGGCCTCAACGATAAGGGCCAGGTCGTGGGGCAGCAGGATATACAATCTCCCAATCCATTACAACCGCCACCGCAGGCGTTCCTGTACAACTACAGCGACAACAAGACAATCGATATAGACAACGTGTCAGAGAGGCTGAGCGCAGCCTACAGCATCAACAATGCAGGGCAGGTGACGGGAGCGCTCTCCACCGGAATCTGCCCCATACCGGTTCCCTTTCCTCCCACTTGCTTGGGGAATACCCACGCCTTCCTTTACACCGGAGCCGGGCTGGCAGATATCGGCACCCTCGGTGGGACAATCAGCGAAGGGATGAGCATCAACAATGTGGGTGAAATCGCGGGAATCAGCACCGTCGCCAACGGCGCAACTCATCTCTTTCTCTACACCCAGGGACGTATGCACGATTTGGGCGCGCCGGCCGGACAGACTGTCGCCTCTGCGGCCCTCAACGATCGCGGCGAAATACTTGCATCCACTCTCGGCTCAGGAGGCGTGGGATCAAGCTATTATCTGTACCGGAACCACACCTTTTTCAAGCTGCCCTTCCCTGTCAGCGGTATCAACAACAGCGCAGAGATCGTCGGCGCCAAAGCCGCCGCCACAGCCTTTAGTCGCGCCTACCTGTACTTCCGAGGTATCTCGATCGACCTGAACGAACTGGTTGACCCGTCCCTTCCCCTGCTGCTCGGTGCGAGTCACATTAGCAACAAGGGTAAGATCGTCGTCAAGGCACTGAACGGCCAGCTTTATGTCCTCACTCCAAAATGAGGGAACTCCTCCACCTGCAGTCGAGGCGCACCGCATAAAAGTGCTGTGCGCCTCGATCGCATGATCGTGTTTCGCACAAAACCAGAATTCGCCAGCCGCAGCGGGACGGTCGGTCACGACTGCTGCGGCTCTGCTTTTCGCAACCTTTCGCGACCGCGTAATCGGGGGGCCCGTTCGTCTGTGGAGCTACCTGGTTTTGGAGACCAAGTGCATCAGGATGGCGCCGCCGACTGACAGAAACAGAGCGACGGGCATGGCGAGCGCACCCACTCGAAGAAATTTCCAGAAGCCTACATCCAGTTTTTCCTTACGCAGAGCCAACAGCCACAGGATGGTCGCCAGTGAGCCGGTAACTGAAAGATTCGGCCCCAGGTCCACACCAATCAGCACGGCATTCGCGATCAACCCTTTCATGTGTGCGGCATGCAGCGTGGCCCCTGCAATCAAGCCGAGAGGCAGATTGTTCACTAGGTTGTTGGCCACTCCTACCACGAAGCCGGTGATGAGCGCTCCTGTCGCTGGTGCAAGCTGCTGCACCCAGAGCAAAGCTGATTGCGCCAGCTTCAATGCCCCCATGCTCACGACGGCATCCACCATAATGAAGAGCCCGGCCACCAGCACGATGGTCCCCCAGCTAATCTCCAGCGCCAGCTTAAGAGGATTGCTACGAGCTGTGATCGACACTATCGTGGTAACGACCAAAGCTGCCAAGCAAGCCGGCAGGCCAAGCTCTTTGCCCAGCGAAGATGCGGTGAGCAGCACAAGGATCATCGCCGCAAGCCCACTCAGCACTAACTTGCTATGGCCATCGAGCTTCTTCTCTTCGACCTCATCATCGATGGTTTGGGCCAGTTGCTTGCGGAAGATCCAGCGCATGATCGCATAGGTCGACAGAATGGAAAGGATGGAGGGCACACCGAATGACAGCAGCCAGTGCGCCAGCGGCGGCATTCCATCGTGGAAGACCACCAGGTTTGCCGGATTGGAGATGGGCAACACAAACGAGGCAGCATTGGCTATGAGCGCGCAGACAAATAGATAAGGCAGGGGCTCAACCTTGGCCTTGCGTACGGCCGCCAGGATCGCTGGGGTCAACACAACGGCTGTCGCATCATTGGACATAAAGATCGTGACAAGTGTGCCGACACTATAAACCAGCGCGAACAGACGACTGCACGAACCCTTGGCGCTGCGCACGGCAACGGAGGAAAGCCAATCGAACACGCCGTGCTCACGAGCAAGCTCCGACAGCAGCATCATGCCAACCAGAAAAAAGTAAACATCAGAACCCCTGGCAATCGCTTTCCCTGCGAGGTCGAAGGAGACTAGGCGTAATAAGATCAGCAGCGCCGCGCCACCGCTGATCCAGTAGACCTCAGCAATACCGCGAGGACGGATCAGCATCATGAGAATGCTTGCGGCAACAATGGACGGCAACAGAATATGTGCGACAGAAAGTGGCAGCATCTACCACTTTCTCGCATTCTCATGAAGGTCAACGATGGAAGCAGAGAAAATCACGCCTCGGGCACGCTTCTGCAGCAGGTCGCGACAGGCAGCGATTTCCTCCATGGGTAACCATTGGTCATTGGTCATGCCCCGGAACCATTTGTGTTCGGGTCGCTGCAAGTTGTTGAATAGATGTGACGTGAATGGTCGGGGCGGAGGGATTCGAACCCCCGACCCTCTGCTCCCAAATCGTAGCTGCGCGATGTTCGGCCATTTACTGTCCTTGCCCATGAAGTACGTTTGTGTCATTGTTTAGTGTGGTTTAGACGTTTAGACCAACCCGTCATGGGTTGACCGTGTACGTAGTGCCAAAATGTCTCGTCTGAATCGTTGGTAAAAATGATATCTCGTCGTTCAGTTCCGTCGATGGTTTTGACTTCGGGTTTGCCATCGATCAGCTCGGGAGCGAATAGAAAATTCAGGATCTCCAACACGAGGTGCTGATATGCTGATGCATTCTCTTTCCCCGCAGGCGTGCTTAGCAGGCGATCCGTGAGTGAGGCTGCTCGTGTCTTAGCTTTCTCATCGATGTACTCGATTGATGTTTGAGCTTCGCCCGCATGCTGCTCACGGTTCTTTACATAGCGATCGACTATCGAAATATCGTGTCGAGTCACGTTGGCCACATCGAGTTTAGCCGAGCGGGGCGCTATACTTCCTCCACCATCTACCTTTGTCGAGGTTGTTCGGCGAGCTTCCATATAAGCGCGAAAGTCGCGTTGCAGGAAATCGTCATAGTTGATCCAAGGTAGCGCCCGTACAATACGTCGCGGGACAAATAGCACCGGAGCATCGTCTACCGGGCTCACTGGTAAATCAACGTAGACATCCGTCCAAGACTGTGTCGCCTCGTCGTAAAGATGCGGTAACGGGACGCCCTTCTGGATGGGTACGTTCCACAATTCAGCTTGGCGTTGCGTGTATCCAACCAAGTGATTCTTCAGAATATTCGCGCTGATATCGCTGATCCTATCGGGACCAATGCCAGACGCGAGTAGTTGCATCTCTTCAACATGCAGGACGCCGCGTTCTTGAAGGCCAGGCGACGACTTAAGAGTCTCAATGATGAGTTCTCTAAGATATCCACCTAAACCGGAGCCGCGTTTTCCTGATTTCGTGTAGCCAAGACCAATTGCTGCCACTTCGGGAAAGTCGAAAATCTCATCTGCCTGGTGTAACCTGCCTAGACGAACTGCCTGAACGCCGGCGTTGAAGTGGGCGGTAATTAGCTGGTGGAGACGACGAAACTCTTCATCGCGGCTCTTGAACATCAGGAATGGGTCGATACCGAGCGGAAGATCAACTCCTAGTCTCGGAATCACGAAGTCCACATCATATTGAGAGACACCTTCCAACAGCGGCCCCGTCGACTTTCGAGTCACCGTCATTCTCCGCTGCCGAGAGCGAGCTGCGCTCGCTTCTCAATCTCCACGATGGGCGGACCCGAGCTTCTCAACCTTTCGAAATTGAAGCGCGAATCGTTGAACCCTTGTGAAAACATCCACTTCGGGCTGGGAGCCTGACCCATCCTTCTCGAAAGGTCATCTTTCGATGCCGATTCTTCTCCCTCAGACAGAATCTCCAACGCGGCCAGGATCGTATTCAGTTCACCCAGAATTTCTATATTTACCTTGGTTTCTTCTGCTTTCTTCGCTCGAAAATGATCGAGGCTCTGAAGCACCGCCCTCAAAGCAAACAGAACATCCGGATAGACGGGGTTGTTACCCGCAGCGACGAATTCATGCGTTCGCCCGAGATAAGGGTCGCTGCCAACGATGCGCTTGGCGTCAGAGATTATTGAGTTCGTCTCTTCGAGAGCACGATCGGTGACTTCAAGCATCGACTTTCCCTTGGCGAGTTTGTCGATCTCTTCGTAGAAACCATTTGCGTGGTCTCGGAGATCTCGCGCGGATGCAGCCTCCGCCGCCGTTTGGGGCATAATTTCAGAAAGCGCGGTTAGGCTCAGTATTGCAGCGTCCCTGTGCTGCATCAAGCGCTCCCACTCTTCCTCTTCTTTAGTAGGCTTTTCTTCGCGGAACGGCCTGACGTGTTCTTTTTGTTGACCAAGGCAGGGCCTCACATCTCGCTTTACCTACTCATTTATCGATTATCGATGGTCCAAATGAGCATACAGGCGCTAATCACATCGATGGAATAGATCGATGGCGATTCTTTTTGTCTTTTTGATCGATGAAGGCAATTTGGAAATGGTGCGTGGACCCAGTAAGCTACCCGCAACTTTCGCCAACACCATGAAAGACTGACAGCAGCCGTTAACTGTAGCCGATCCTGGCACGATTGCAGAGCATCGTAGCCGCTTTTGCAGGGCGGACAGGAACCGGACAGTCTTTGGGTCCCCTGCCCGAAAGCATGCTTGCCAAGGGCCACCCGGCAGAGCGCCCCGTACTAGTGCCATTCGAGACAGTGAAAAGGCGCGGCCCCTTGCCACCGCCCGTGATTGCTTGCGGAACAGTTCAGCACCTTCATCGGGGCCGCATGCGCCAAGCAATTCGGACGTTCTCCGATCTGGCTGAGAAGCTAAAGATGGACGTTCACGACCTGATGCGCCAGTGCAACGGCAAGACTCCACCTGGCAAAGCGCTGGTCAAGGGCCTGGCGAAGGAACTCGAAATCAGCGAGTCGCAGCTCGAGAAGTTGGCTGAAGAGGTTCAGGAGGACTTGAGCGCCCAGTGAAAAGAACCTTGAAAGTATTGGTCCTTGCGCTCGGGGCGGTTCTCATCGAAGGTCTTCTACTCGTCGGGCTGGGCATCTTTCTTCAAAGTCCGCGTTATATGCTCAGCGATGGCCACTCAGAGGTCAACACAGTTCAAGGAGCAATCAACTTCACCGCGATGTTCTTTGTTCTCGGTTGGGGAGGCGTCGGCATTTGGCAGCTATACAAGCGTGTGCCGTTTCGGTTCATAGGCTGGGGCGTCGCTGTGCTGACAACCGGCATTGTGCTCTATCTGGCGATTCACGGTTAAGCGACATGGCGCAATGCGAAGGCTTTAATCGTAACGATCAACGGTGCGGCAATGAGGCGCTGCCCGGCAGCAGATTTTGTTACTGCCGCTCCAAACTTCATTACTCATCTCCCTCGAAACGACGAAGCTTTTAAATCCAGGAGCGCTCGCAGCCTTTTAGATTGCCGGAATGGCAAGCCTACCCTGCAAACCTTCCTCACCTCATACTCATGCGAACAGCCGAGAAGCTCGATATGCTTCACTTCGTCGCGGCAAAGACTTGTTTTCGCGTGCCAAGCTTTCGCGTTCCAAATGTAAGCGATACAGGGTAGGATTCAAACCGGACTATCACAGTCTTGAAAACCAAAATGTTCAGGCGCGTGACTCGACAGGGATTAGAACTATGCAGCTTATTTTGGTCAGAACAGGATCTCACGAATGCCGCAATCCTGGAGCAACGAGACAGTAGCGCAATGAACTGGAGATCAACTCACAATGCAATCCGGCCGAAAAGGAATCGGCAAGCAAAGCAAACCCCGGAGAAAGCCTCGAAACGTCGGCGATACCTTCACCTCGCGTGCACCGATGATGTTTGTTTCAAACCTTCGCTGCTCGCTTTGTTCTTGTTGACGACAATCTCTCTGCTGCGTGGTCAGACATCTCCGGCTACACCCCCGCCCTCGGCGCCCGCATGGGCTCAGCCCGGTTCGGCCACACATACCCAAGTAGCACCGCCGCCGGACTTTCACAGGCCCAGCACGAATTTCGATACCCCCATCGGCATCTTCGCCGGCCAATCCGACGTCGGAAGCGCGCTAGTGCCAGGCAGTGCTAGATACGACGCCGGCACCCGACAATACACCATCCGCTCCGCGGGCTATAACGTCTGGTACACGCGCGACGAGTTCCGTTATCTCTGGAAGAAGATGTCCGGCGACGTCTCACTCTCCGCCGACATTGCGTATCCGGATCCGAACGGCTATGGCGACCGTAAGGCAGTGCTCGTCATACGCCAGAACCTCGACGATGATTCCAAAGAAGCGATCGTCGCGCTGCATGGCGCGGGCATGGTTCACCTGGCGCAACGGCGTGAGACGAATGTGCGGGTGACGGACATGGAGTACCGCATCGGTGGCCGCGGACTTCCCGGCGCCTCCAGTCCGGACAGCCTTGTCACTGTGATTCCTAAGCGCATCGGTATTGAAAAGCGCGGCGACTTCTTCGCGCTCTTTGTCAGCCTAGAAGGGGAGCCGATGCACCAGTTCGGGCCGCCCATCCAGCTGCACCTTGATACTCCGTTCTATGTCGGCATCGGCTTCTGCTCGCACCTGCCGGATAAGTCGGATACTGCTGTGCTGTCGAATGTCGTCCTTGAAAACTCCGCCGGCGAGGTTCGGTAGAAGAGGAAGCGACGAGCGAGCGCATCGTCTCGAGACCCCCTGGCAATCGCTTTCCCTGCGAGGTCTTATGAAGGTCAACGATGGAACAAGAGAAGATCACTCCTGGGACAAGCTGCAGCATGTCGCGACAGGCAGTGATTTTCTGCCTGGGTAGTCATTTGTCATGGCCCCGGAACCACTTGTGGTCGGGTCGCTGCAAGTTGTTGAATAGATGTGACGTGAATGGTCGGGGCGGAGGGATTCGAACCCCCGACCCTCTGCTCCCAAAACGGTTCAACGGCTTTTTCGTAACCCTAGCTGTATCTTACATTTAGCGTGTAAGTCCTTTGTTTTATAGGATATAATTCCAAATGTCTTGTCTCGTCTTTACTCGTCTTTACCCTTACAGAAACATCTGGGTACCCACAATTTACCCCACAATTCGTACATCCATTCGAGCAACTCAGTCCACAAGACTCACGCGGCGAGGCGGGAAAGCGGCTGCGGCTCATCCAGGATTACTGCCGCAGGGTCCTTGGGAGGCGGAAGGCGCACGCGGGGCGCCAGACCTCCAGGAGAATCTGAGCCTGATTCACGATAGATTCGCTACTATTGCCTTGTGAAACGAGCACTCGGCCTCCGCGCAGAAGCGAAGCAAATCCATTGGGCAGTAGTTGAAGGTACGCGTGATAACCCGATTCTTGTCGATCATGGTAACGCCGCTGCTCCGGTCGATCTAGATGATGGGCCAGCGCTTTCTTGGTACAGCAGCAGGGTGAAATACATTATTCAGAGCCACCAACCCAACCTCGCGACGATCCGTACCGCCGAATCCATTGCCCGTGGAGGCAACAAGGAAGGCACTCGTCGTCGTTTGCGCATTGAAGGCGTACTGCTTCAGACAGTTGACTCGTGCGGCCTAAAGGTTACGATGGGAGCGTTGGCGATGATTTCCGGCAAAATGGGCAGCCAAGCCAAGCACTATGTAGACTCTGGCGACCTGCGCGGACTTGATATTTCCAGGTTTCCACTCCCCTCCAAGGAAGCCGTTCTAGTCGCCGTAGCTGCTCTGCCCTAAAGGCAAAGTTTATGAAAGTCGTCGGCTCGATTTCCTACACCAAACGAAGAGAGATTGGTGTGGGACAAGGAATGAACTCGAAAGTATACCTCGCTGAGGACTCGCAACTAGGTGGAGAGGTTGCCGCAAAGGAGATTGATAAGTCTCGCTTCCCGACTCCGGCTACATATTTCGAGGAAGCGCAAAGAATGTTTGCCGTGGCTCATGAGAATGTAATTGCAATTCAGTACGCTTGTGAGACTCCCACGACCATTTCTCTTGTGATGCCGTACTACCAAAATGGCTCATTGGCTGACCGGATTCAAGATCGACCGCTTCAGTTGAGTGAGGTTCAACGAGTGATGCAAGGCGTGCTTGCCGGGCTCGCACATATTCACTTGAGAGGATATATCCATTTCGACGTGAAGCCGTCCAACGTCCTCTTCTCCGATGTGAATAAGCCCATGGTTGCGGACTTCGGACAGTCCCGCGAGATTTCCGCAACTGGTGTTGTGACCGTGCCGCCACTTTACAGGAATGCGCAGCCGCCAGAAACTCTAAATACCGGGACAGCCACGGCGCTTGCGGACATCTATCATGTTGGCCTCTTGATGTATCGGGCCTTAAACGGTGATCCGTTCTTCACATCTCAGCTTCCGGCACACCCCGTCATACTCAGGACACAAATCTCCAAGGGCAAATGTCCAGACCGAAGGCGATTCATGCCACACGTTCCCTCTCGCCTTCGCACTTTAGTGAGAAAGGCTCTGCGTGTAAAAGCTGCAGAACGATTTCAAACTGCGACCGAGATGATGGATGCACTTAGCCGAGTGAGTTTGGGGCTCGACTGGTCAGTAGAGCCGATCTTGTTGGGCGGCTTCCGTTGGAAAGCTTCACGGCCTGGTTATTGTGATGTGCTCGTTGAACTCACTGACCAAGGCGGAACATGGGATGTGGAGACGTTCACGCAAAAACCGGGCGAGGTTAAACGAAAAAAAGGGAAAGGTCAAAACTGGAAGAAGGGCCTCAGCCGCGACGACGCTTATGCGCATTTGGAAGACGTTTTCGAGGCGCTTCTGGAATAACGTAGTTGCCTTCAGTCCTCCAATGAATACCGTCTCGTGAGGATGTTTTGGCAACACGTTCAGGCAAGCAAATCGCGCAAAATGGATTCTCTTTTTGCTCAAGCGCCGTACAGGTCATCTCTCGCCCACAATATCGGCACCGTTGAATCCTAGCCAAAATCAATTCCGCCATATCGGTCTCACTTCCTCCGTGGCCTTACTGTGAGTTTCGGCAGCTTCGCTTTGGGTTGTTCTACAAAGCCTTCCAGTGCTCGATCAACAAATCTGCTCGCCACTTCGGGTCTTACATCGTGGCTTCTGTCTCTTCATTTGGTCCGCTCATTGATCTTGGTGCTCGCGGCAAATATGGCTCGCTCGCTGATCTTGGTACTCCCGTCATATCGGGCTCGCTCTTCCTTGATGGCGCTCTTCGTTGCCCTGGCTCGCTCGGGCATGCTGGTGCTCGCAACTGGTATGGCTCGCTCGTGAACGATGGTGCTCTCTTCTGTTCTGGCTTCGCTCAGATTACCCTTTTGCTGTCCTTCATTGTGGCTGTCGCTCGCTCGCTTTGTAACTGTCGCTGGATTTGGCTCGCTCCGGCGATTTGGTGCTCCCCGATGATATGGCTGACTGACGCTCACTCACTCTGGCACTCCCGCACGGAATGGCTTGGCTCACGTTGTATGGCGCTCTCCTGGATTGTGGCTCCGCTCTTCATAAATTGGTGCTCCCGCTGTGAATGACTAACGCTCCCTCACTGTGGTACCCACATTACAAATGGCTGCGCTCGCATCCTCGGGCGCTCTCGTCGGTTGTGGCTCGCTCTGGAAACATGGTACTCACAACTATCTTGGCTTTCGGCTCGCATACTCGGGCGCTCTCGCTGGTTGTGGCTGCGCTCAGTGGCTCTGGTGCTCTTCGGGATCGTGGCTGCGCTCGTGTCCATGTGGTGCTCGCTTGCTTGTATGGCTGCGCGCTGGTTCTTTGGTGCCCTCACAAGAAACTGACTCGCTCGAACTCACTGGTACTCCCGTCAGATTTGGCTCGCTCTCCTTCATGGGTGCTCTCCGCCATGCTGGCTAAAAAAAGTCCATTTCTCGCGTCGTCGGAACTGGCGGCGCGCGCAACTGCTTTACTGCTCCCTTCGGCTCGTCGGGAAAGTGCCTGTTCTTGATCCCCATGGCGCCGGCGCGCAGCCGCTTTGTGACGTTGGCCGCGCCCACCCGTGAGAGCTTCTCTTCGACGAACTTCATTAGCGCGATAAAGTCATGCGGCGGCATCGCATCTTTCATTTTGTTGCAGTCCGCGCAGCTAACGACGAGGTTGTCCAGATCGGCGCTGCCGCCCAGATCCAACGGGTTATAGTGATCGGGCTCGAAGCTGATGACATCTACTGGGCGCGGGCAGTAGTGGCAACGCACGGTTCCCAGGCCCACCTTCTCCATCGCCCAGGCGCGGAACTCTGCCAGGCTAAACGGGAGCTCGCGCCCAGGTCTGCGCAGCTTGCCGGCGCGCTTGCCAGTCTTCCAATACTTCGGCTTTAGGCGCGCGGCCATCGAGCGGCGCTTGGTCGCGGTTATCTCGTCGAAATCGTGTTTGGAGATCATACGGCGTCGTCTGTTGGCTCAGGCTCAGTCCACTTGGCGATCTCTTCAATGCGTTTGCTGCGCTCTTGTGCCTCTGGGCTGCTTAGCTTGCGGTCCATCGCGTCTAAGTTGCCCGAAATGAGGCTCGGGATGGGGTCTCATTTCGCGCAGCTTCTCCCAATTTAGTAAAACTCCGGATCCCGCTCCTGCTGGAGCGAATACTGCTGTGGGCCCTGCGGAACCTTCACGGCTCCGCCCGATTCAAACATCAAGCTCGTTGTGTAATGAACGGCCAGCTTGCCGGTTTCGCCGTTGCGCTGCTTGGCGATCACCATGTGACCGTCAGGCAGAATCTTTTCGCTGTTGTCATCGATCTCGCGATGAATCAACACGACCGTGGAGGCTTCGTACTGGATGTCTCCGGACTGGCGAAGGTCAGCGAGCGTCGGCATCATGTTGCGGCCGCGCCCTGTCTTCTCGGTCAACGAGCTGAGCACCAGCACGGCCAGGTGGTCTTCTTTGGCCAGGTTCGCCATCTTCACGCAGCCATCTGTAACAGCGACGTTGCGACTGTCGACGGCGCCGAAGTTCATCTTCTGCAGATAGTCCACGCCGACGAACCGGGTGCCGTTCTTCCGCTTGGAGATGCGTGCCCTCGAGCAGATCTGCGGCGCCGTGAGGTTCGTGTCGTCGTCAATGATGAGCGGGAAGCGTGACACCTGCTCCTCTGCTGCCCGCAGGATGGCTAGCTCCGACGATGGGAGCAGTCGCGGAGTGCGGAGCCATCCAAAGCGCAACGACGCCACACCGGCCCACAGACGACGCAACATCTGCTCCTTGGTCATCTCCAGCGCGAAGCAGTGTGCCGGCACCTTGTCGAGCCCGAGGCGAATCAAGGTTTGCACAAGCGCCGATGATTTCCCCTGCCCAGGGCGGCCGCCCAGGACCGCGAGTTCCCCCTCGACCCACCCGCCGATGTGGCTGTCGAGCGAGTGCAGGCCTGTGGGCAGTCCAAGAAACGGGCGCTCGTCCTCACGCTCCTGGAGTAGCTTTGCGAACTCACGCTGTGACGTTTGCGCGAGCGGTTCAATGTCCGCAGTGGTGTCCGCGCTGATATGCATCAGCCTGGTGTCCGTGTCGGTCAGCAGGGACTCTACGGTGACGCTTTGCTCCTCCGCCATCGCGATAGCGGAATAGCAGACGGTGATCAGCGCCCTGGCCTGTGCCTTTTCCTTGACGATGCGCACGTACTCTTCAATCGACGGACGCCGCGGCAGGCATTCGGTCAGCGAGAACAGGTACGGCCTGCCGCCAACCGCGTCAACCTCCTGGTGGCTTTGCAGGGCGTCTGTGAGCGTCACGATGTCTATCGCACGGCCGTCAGCAGCAAGCTCAGCCATGCGCGCAAAAATGCGCTTGTGTGAGTCTAGATAGAAATCGTTATAGGAAATCTGGTCAGCCTGATTATAGGCGCTGACCCCGTCGAGCAGAACGGCGCCGAGGATGGACTTCTCCGCTTCGATACTTGCGGGACGGCTGCGCTCGAAGGCCTGCTCGTTCATCGGGAAGCCGCCAGTACAGCGAGAGCCACGGCCAGGGCTTCATTCCAGTTCGGCCCCGTGTATTTGCACCCGTGAACGCGAGCGATGGCAAAGACAGCGTTCAGCGACTCGCTTGCGTCAATCGCCATAAGCTTTGCTGTCAGACTGTCCAGCGCTATACGCAGCGCGTCCCGCTGGTCTTCGATTGCGAATGGATCTTTACCATGTGTGCCCCCGCACACGCTGCATTGATCGAAGTCACTGCGGTAGACGAATTCGTGATGTGTATCAGTGGCGTTCATCGCGTCGCGGCCTCCAGATCCAGTGCCTTAAGCACGGCGTTTGCGGATGCAATATCGTCTTTCCAGTTCGGGCCGGTGTAGACGCATCCGTGAATGTTTGCGGTTTATAAAGACCTCGGCAAGTGAGTCGCATGCGTCAATCGCTTTGAGTTTGTCAGTGAGCGTCCGCAGGGCTGTCGCGACGTTGTATAGCTGCTCGGCTAGGCGGTCTCTCTTCGCAATGAGTTCGGCAGGGCCCTCGATCTCCGCGTGTCGCCCGCATAATTCATACTCCCGCTGTGACAGATGGACATAGCGTCTGACGCCTTGACCCTTTACTTCAGCGCCGCAGTGCCTGCAGCGGTCAACCTGTGCCGGTACCGGCTGGTCGATCAACGGTGTGGCGTTCATCGCGTGCCCTCCACGTCTGTGAGCAGTACGTGAACCGGCTTTGGTTTGCTTGCCTGGTCGTAGTTGCCGTTGAGGATGTTGCCGACGTTCTCCTGGTTCCTGATCAGGAAATCAAAGTTCGCCTTCCATCGTCGGTCGTTGTCACCCATGCAGAAAGGGCTCTTATGGATCTTGTCAAGCACGGCTTTGAATCGCGCAGGTGTTAAACCCTCGCTGATCCTCGACCGCAGCTTGTCTGCGCGTGCTGGGCTCAGCGGTAGCTCAACTGCTGGTAGGGCGCCTCGGACCTTGTTCCAGAAAGCTGCATACTCTGTCGGCGTCCTGTTCTTCGTTGGGGGCGTTAGCTGGAACAGGGCGGGGTCGGCGGCGCCAGCCGTCGACACTCTCTCGGTCTTAGAATGCTTTTTCCTTAGAACAGGCTCCGGCTCAGGCTCAGGCTCAGGAGCAGGCTCTGGATCAGGAGCAGGAGCAGGAAGTGGCTTGTCCGGGCTTTCTGTGCGCACGGCGTGCCCGTTCTTTTCGTGGGCTTCTGGATATTTTGCCTTCAGCCTCTGGCGTTCTGGGTCTGAGAGCCTCCGCATACGGGTTGGCTCTCCGTTTGCGTACCGTTCCCCACCTCGCGAAAGCTTGTTATCTGTGGCGTCATCGCTGTGGATGTGCCAGTCGTGGATGATCAGCCGATGTGTGGGATCGGGCTCAAGCAACCCAGCGGCCAGCAGCGCCTCTACCATTGCTGCTGGGTCGCCGTCATAGAACATTTCCATCGCGATATCCTCATTGCTTAACCGTCCGATTGCACCGCTGGGCGCTTGCTCGGCAGTCACATGCCACAACGACTCAGCAACACCTAGAGCGAAGCATGGGCTGATCTGCAGCAGCGTCGCCAGCCGCCTCACCTTGCGGTGCGTGAGTGTTCCTCGCAGCGCCAATCAAGCACCCGCTGTCGTGAGTGCGGTTGTGGCGTCGAGTTCCGTAGCCGTGATGCCTTCTGCTTTCGAAAAGGTGTAAAAAGCTGTGCCCTGGGCTTCGAAGGTGCCGGCGATTCCGGTAGACGTCAGAATGGCCTGGTCAAGGTCCGACGCAAGAAGCCCCTGGGCGAAGCTCCACTTGTCTTGTTTGTCGAGAATCTCAGCCGCGTCTGCGATGACAAACTTCAGCCCGGTCCACATTGCGATTGCAATCGAGAACGCTACGCCGAGTCTGTAGCTCTCCGACTCGCTAAGCTGGCTTGGCATGAGAACGATGTGTGGGGCGTCCGTCTCGGTGATGCGCAGCTGATACGGCTCAATCGTGAAGGCAAGCGCGTAGCCCCACCACGCAAGCACGGCGTTGACCCTTTCCGTGAAGAGGTCCAATCGCTCTGCGATGAGCTTCGCCTTGATACCGTTCTGTCCGAAGTAGTCCAACAGCTTCTCAAGCTCGGCCAGGCGTGTTTCAGCAACACCGCGTTCTTCAAGCTGCTTCGTGTAGACTCGCTGGGCTTCTTCAAGCTCGACGATCTTTACCAGCACCTCCAGCCCGCGAACTACCCTAGCCTTCAGCGCTTCCAGGTCCGCGTGCAAGGCCTCGAGGGTTTCTGGAAAATCCGGTGGCTGCTGTTCTGGCCCTTCAAACAGGTTGCTGTGCTGTTGGCGTAGATTGGTAAGAGACGTGGTTACGGCATCCTGCCGTTCTCGCTCGGTCGTGTCCGCTGCAAGCTGGGCAATGGCCCCAGCACTATCGCCGCCTTCCGCGAGTTCCTTTTCTAAGCGATGGACGGCAGCGTGCGCATCATTGAGCCGTGTCATGTACGGCGCATACATTGCCTTTCGGGACTCCTCAGTAATAAGCGATTTGCAGGTTGGACAAACGCCCTGCTCGTCATGCTTGCTGAGCTTTTCGATGGTGGCTTCGATGCTCGCTTGCTCGGCGCGCTCTGTGACCAGCAATGCGCGAATCTCCGCGTGTCGCGCCTGTAGCTTCGCGGAGGCCTCCAGCTTCTTACGGGCGGCCGCGGTCAGAAGGTGTGGGAAGGCCGCCACCAGTCCGGCTAGGCGGTCGATTTCCAACTGACTACGCTGTTGCTGTTCCTTTTGTTGCTGGGCGCCGGCTGCGCGGGTCGATAGAAGTGTGATTTTGCGGTTCACTTCCGCCTGCTGTGTCTGTATCTCCGTGAGCTTTGCTTTCACGGTGTCCCGACTTCCGGTCAACGGCTCGGGTTCAACAATGGACTTGAGATCACGCAGCTTGCGGTTAACCTCGGTTCTGGCCATCGTGATCGACTTGTGTGTCGCTTCGATAGTGGCGAAGAGCGAAGGCTTTTCGATCACAGCAAGGTGGTTTGCTTCGAGCCAGGTCACGACGTCCTTATCCAGCTCGAGCTTCTCCGGAAGGAGCACACGCGCCAGCAGTGACGCCTGCTCGTGCTCATTCATCCTGATGAATCGCCACGCATTCAGTGTGGCGTTGATAACGTCCGGGGCGGCAATCTTCTCCACAAGCCACTCCTGGGCCTGCTTTCCCAGGATTGTGTGGCCCTTGGTTTGTACTTTGAAGTTGCGGCCGGTCGTGCGATCGAGTGTGAGCGTAATGACAACGTCGTCGGAGCACTCAAGGGCAATAAGGGCGGTCTGCGCACCTTGCTCGATGAGCTTTTCAAATCCCTTGCCAGCCTCGTCGGTTACAGCGCAGCGCCCAGATAGCGCCATCTCGACGGCCAAGGCTAGCCCGCTTTTTCCACTTTTGTTGAGACCTCGGATGAAGTTGATTCGCTCCAGTGCCAGCGTCGTGTGACGGTGGCTGCGAAAGTGTTTGAGTTTAACTCTGTCTATGCGCATCGTTGCTTTCCTTCACTCCTAATCTTTGGTGCTCTCCAGGATCATGGTTCACTCGTGCAGGTTTGGTGCTCCCTGCCTTCATGGTTCTTCATCGGGATGTTCGGGGTTAATTCTGCTTATTTTGAAGCTGGTGATCTCCTTCACGGTCTCGATGTCTGTCAGCGCCTGGTCAAGGAGCACCCGCTTCTTTGCGCTGCGCAGGCTTGCGAGTGAAGTCTTGGAGACATTCAGCTTCGGGGTTAGATCCTCGCCCGATTCATCCGCGTGTTGCTCGATCACTTTGAGCGTGGGCATCAGCGGCAGGGTGCGCTTCTCTCCCGGCACGAAGCGGGCCTCGTATAACTTGCCGTTGCCGTCCTCCGTCTGAATGCTTGCAAAGCGAACAGCGGTGCGAAGGATCTCGTTGCTTGACTTTATCGCAGCACGAAGATAGATCACATATCGGAGTCGTTCTGGACCCGTCATTGTTGCATATGGATTCCAGTCATTTACCTGGCATCGTGCGGTCCGCAGCAGTGGGCAATACTCGCACGCTTTCCCTGGGATTGCCTGCGCGAGGCCTTGAATCTGGTGGATCTGGCGTTGCCGTGCTCTCGCATCACTCAACACCTTCTCAAGCAGCGGCACCTGATCTCGAGTCCACACGACATCGCGGGTCCTGCCGTAGCGCATGAACACAAGCACGAACCGAACGGTTTTCAGATTTAGATTGTGACGGAAGAGAAGAAGTGGATAGAGCTTAGCTTGGAAGGTTTCGGGATTGATCATCTCGAAGTAATTTTTGTAATCCCAGATGGTCGCGTCTTCCATCGTTTCCATCGTCACCAGGTCCGGGGTGCCGGCTGCGTCTGGATCGTAAAAGCGCAACTCCGTTGTGAGGATCGTCTTCGGATTAAACTTCATGGAGCCTATGAAACCGTTCAAGATCTCCTGGGCTTCCTCTGTGAAGGTTGGTAGCAAGCTTTTGAAGAAGTTCCAATCTTCCTGCTGCTGTGTGTCACGGAGGTGGGCCACGTAGAGCGACATGCAGTGATGCCCCTCTTGTCCGAGGGAGCTGTACTCGTTGGGCGGTGAGTGGATGCCTGCAACGTATTGCGCCTGGTAGGAGGCTGGGCACGCCATCGACTCATACATCGACTGACTAAGTGGTGGCGGCTCCGCCTTCGGCGCTACGGTGACCTGCTCTATGGTCAAAGGCGTTGTGCTGCTGATGAGCGTGGCCTTCTGTGAATCAATGGTGTTCATGCGAGCAGTCTCCTGGTGTCTGTAATCGTCATTAGATCCGGCATGCGTGGAATGACGTGATCGGCCAACGTGCGTCCATCTTTGAGAACGACGTAAGGCATCACGACAGTGCGGATGTCGATGACTCCTGAGTCGGCTGCCTCGAAGAGGGCCTTTAGGTGCCAGTACAGAACGCGCCACACGCGGCGGTTCTCTTGATCGATGGCTGTCGCAAGGCCGTTCTGCGTGCGCAGGTAGCCGTTGCGGTCTTTCGTGACGTTCTTGCAGATTGCCATTACGCGGATGTGGAACAGAACATTCTCGACCATGATCTTGGCCTCGAAGCCCTCACGGGGCGGCTCAGAGACCAGCATCAGACCTGTACCGCGGTGGCCATAGATCAGCTTTCGAATGGCATCCTGCGACTTCGAAACTCCAACTTCTGTTTTGTCGTAAGCCATTTGCTAGAAGTCCTGGGCGTCGCCGAGCTTGCCTTGGGCTGGTGACGTCGTGCGCTTGCCTTTGGGCGGAATGACCTCACCTGTCGGTGTCTTCGGCTTTGCCGCCGTCTCTTCTGTTGCCGGCTTCGTCTCTGCGGCCGGCGCCTTCGTCTCACCCTGGGAGGATTGCGTGTCAGCCGTGGCGGGTTTTGTCTCAGTCTTTGCCGGTGTTGCGGCGGCGGCCTTAACGGCCAGCTCGGACATGATGACCACTAACCGTGCGATGTCAGAAATGTTGCGGCCGATCTCGCTTGACAGTTTGGCGTCGTTCCACTTCAGCTTCTTCGCCAACTCGCGGAGTTGAGGAAGTTGTGGAACCTCCTCTTCAGTCGGAAGCGTGGTCGATACGCGGTAGTCGTCCCAAACAGAGTTGCCTTCACGGATGCCGGTGAAGATGCCGCGCAGCGTGGCAATCTGATCCGGGGTTGTGTCCTTGAGCGGATGGCCAAGGTAGTCCTCGAGCATTGCAACGTTAACGCCGACAGTGAGAAAGGCATCGGCCAGCTTTGCGCGGACCGCTTCGGGATGCTTGCTTGCTTCCTCCTTGGTGACCTGACGTGCAACCTCTAGAACCTCGTCGACCAGGTGCGACGGAATTACTTTCAGGATGCAGTTGCGCTCGCCGATGGATGCGTATTTGTTGCTCAGCTCGCGCATCTCGCGCTCATCGGGCTCAATCCACTCCGTGCTCTTCTCGCGCTTCCCGTTGACGTTGGTCCACTTGGTCCGCTGAATTAGCTTCTTGAAAGTTGCTTCCGCGAGGCATCGCATGTTCGTTTGCATGTCCCATGCGAAGCTGCGTATCTGGCGGTCGGTGTCGGTCTCACGAATCACCTCAGTGCCGTAAACCAGGTTGCCCCAGACGCGAGCGCCCTCGCGTGCGATGTATGTCGACGGTCCCGTCACAATGTTTTCAACCCATTCCTTTGTGACCGGATCCTGCTTCTTGCCACGTGGAAAGCTGTAGGTTGCCTTCTCGGCCAGCCGCGGCGAGGCCTTGACTGCGTTCAGCAAATCTTGGCGAGCCTGTGATTCGCTACGCTTGAATCGCTGAGCAACCATGATGGCGGCCTGGGTCTCGGCCTGCACACGTGCTGTACTGCTGGCGATGTTTGCCTCTCCTGGCATCTGGAGGGCTACGTTTCCGTTCTCACTGTCCATTGGCTTGTTCCGATCCTTTGCGCAGGCTGCTACGACGTGGATTCTGAATACAGATCTGCAGGTGGCGGCGCATGTCGCGCGTGCCGAACGGCAGGGTGCAAAACTTGCAAGGCTTGAACACGCGACGCGCCGGCCGTCCCTGCCTCCACGCCCTACGACTCAACTCAGAGGCTAGGGCCGACGACGGGATGCCACTCAAATCAACGCTTCCGGTTGCTTCATCCATATAGTTCCTCTGCTGTCACCTTTTTCCGCTCTGACGTCATCCCTGCTGCCAACGCCACATTTCACTAACTTATGCAGTCTGGAGCTGTCTCCGACTAACTGCGGCCATCTAGCTATAGCTCACATAACATGCGTTGTAGCCAATGAAGACGCGGTGTTGCGCGTCATCGGTGAAAGAGACACTAACATGACGATCCGCTATGTACAAGTTTGCGGTGTAAGTAATAAACGCGCATCCGGTAAACCGTTGTATAGTCTCAACTAACGGACCTAGCGCATCGTGCAGGATCCTTCATACCGCGCGGCGATTTCCACAGGCTGCATTCATCGGCGAACGGGTGACGGAGCGGCGGGATTCGCTCACCCAGAAAACGGAAGGTTGGATGTCAAAGCGGGCCGTGCTGTGCGATATAGACGACGTGGAAATCGCTCACGTTTCCTATTCAGAGATGGATGACTATATCGAACGCGGCATCGTGGAGCGTCTGACGCCAGTGCGGTCGAAGACGCATCGATTTCGATTACTGCATCCATCTGAGGCGTCAAAGGAGACGCTTATTCCACACATCAGCCCCTGCAGCTTGCCGGCGAATCTGAGTCGTGAAAATGCCGGTGAAGCTGGTATTCAGGAGGGTTTCTGGGCGCGCCGAAAGGTGCGTGCGTGGCCAAAGATTGGGACGGTGAAGATCGGTGATCACTGTCCGTTAATTCCTCGCAGACGGCGCCTGGTCGCGCAGGCGTGAATGTACAAAGCACTTGCGAGTTACATGACGCGTCGGCATCTGGTCATCTGGCGGATGCTTCGTGAGAGTAGGGTTGTGGATCGCGTGAAGCTTGGGCTAATGGTGACGTCCCTGGTACTGTGCAGCGGGGCAGCTGGATCCGCAGTAGGCGCGTCGTTTCTGATGGAGCCGCGTAAGCACCTAAAGGTGAATACAAGCCTGTTCATGCAGGCCGTAGCGCCGCCTGAAACTCGCACCGTGGTGGTTGGCGGCCCAAGCACAGAGACGACGCTAGCTATCGACGGTGTCAAGCTGGATCAGCTTACCCAGCAGAACTCGACGTCGATCGATGATCGCCACACGATTCATGACCAGATTGCGGCAATCGCTACGGTGGAGGTGAATCACTACAACCTGCTTAGCGACAGGCTGAACGTTAACGATGCGAGAGTGACTAGCATAGGTTGGGTGCTCGGGACTCTCTTTACGATGTCACAGGGGATTGTTTTGTTTTTTCACCTGGACAGACGCAGGCAAAACACCCGAACTGCTTCGTCGCGCAGAAGGCGGGTCGGCGAGTAGAAGAGAGCAATCCTGCAAAAATGTATATCGATACTGCCGTCACTGCAATTGCCGGGTTTGAAGGGCGTGTCCACTGGATGTATCTGGACACGGAGGGAAACGTCACCGTTGGCGTCGGCGAGGAACTTGCCAGCCCCGAGGCAGCAATCAAATTTCCGTTTCGTCGGCAGACCGCCGAGCTTGCGGAAACCCCTGAGATCATCGCTGAGTACGCGCTCGTAAAGCTCATGAAGCCTGGTCTGGTGGCCAGCGCTTATCGTCGCATGTCGTCACTGCTATTGGACGACATCGCGATCACTCAGACTCTTCGGTTCACCGTCACCGAATACGCAGAAGAGCTCACAAAGCTATTCCCGTTATTTCCTGGATTTCCCGATTCGGCAAAGGTCGGTTTGCTGGATATGCAATTCAATATGGGCATCAATCGCCTGCGGAAAGACTTTCCAGACTTCTGCAACGCGGTCAATTCACTGAGGTGGCCGGTAGCTGCGATGCAGTGTCACCGGGCCGCTGTGTCTGCGGCACGCAACGCTTGGACAGCAGAGCAGTTCGTTAAATGCGGGACGTTCTAAAGCAGCTTCTTCCGCGGCGCATTCCAAAGCGGCCCTGTTCCACGCCTGGTTGCGCTGAAACGACGGAGCACGGATCACGATGTCCAGGATGTCAAAAGCTTTACCAGCAGCAGCAGGACGAACGTAGACAGTCACCGTCAAGGCGCGGTTACGACGCCGATCACAACAGGCTTCGCATTCTTGCCTTTCTTAGAGACGGGTGGCGCTGCGTTGATTGCGGCTGGGAACCAGACACTGTACGCGACTTCAGGCTTTACGGTCTTGGAGAGCCGGCGCGCGAAGTCATTCTCGAGGAACTGCGGATTAGATGGACCCGCGGTGAGCGTCATCTGCATGGCGATCACCAGATTCCTATACAGGACCGGCCAGAGTCCCGGCTCGATCTTGACAACTATCGAACGCGCTGCAACGAGTGCCACAGCGCAAAAACAATGCGTGAATCAGTATCCACGCTTCACAGAAAGTTCTAAATCATGGAACTTGTCGTTCTCTTACACCGAAAGGATCTAAATCGCATCATGGGACAAATCGACGATCTAAACGCAGCAGTAACAGTGATCCAGAACGGCATCAGCACGTTGACAACCGAAGTGCAAGAAGTCATCTCTGACTTCCAGACAGCGGAAGCTGCTCTGGCAGCAGGCTCACCAGATGTTGATCTCAGCGGCCCGATTTCTGCACTCACCACCATCGCGTCTAATCTAAGCGGACTAAACAGTCAGCTTGCGGCTGCGATTCCTGTCGCGTCGTCACCCGTTCCTCCTCCACCGCCCGCCGCGCCTATTATTCCTGTCGGCGCCTAAAAGCATTCGAGGCAATCCAGGGGCGTGTGTGTGTCATGGCATGCGCCTCTGATGAAAAGGACGGCGCACAACATGGAGTTCTTTCATCACCAACATAATGCGTCGACAGTGAATGTCGTCCCAACTCCGGGAGTAAACGTCACGATGACTACCGAAACACTGTTACAGAAGATCGAAGGTGGCGAAAAGAAGTTCATCTCCGTTCTTGAACAGGCTGGCAAGGATGCGGAAAAGGGTCTGGTGTTCGCGCAGAAGTACGCGCTGCCGCTGGCATCGTTGGCTGGCATCTTGTTCCCTGCGGCCGCGCCTGGCGCCACTGCGGTGGTCACCGCTGTAGGCTTGATCCAGAACGCGGTGCTTGAGGTTAAGGCAAAGGCCTCGGCGTTGCCTACTGGACTGACACCAGCACAGATGCTGGCAGACGAGATACAGCTTGTCGAGCCTGCTGTTGTCTCCCTGCTCGCGTCTGAGCACATCACAATTGACAGCGCCGAACTGGCGGCCAAGGTGCAAGCTGTGGTTGCCATCCTCAACAGTCAGGCGGTGCTATAGATGCCGCCGCTTCTGCAGTACGACCCCACCGGCGCAACGTTCTCACCTATCCCAGCGGAGGAGTATAAAAAGCTGGTCGCGACGTTGGGCACAAACTCGAAGGTCACCAAGCTTGTAAGCAGCGGTGACACCGGCTCGTGTGAAGTGCAGGGCGTTGACTTCGCGTGGGCCTACTACGACGCCACTGCAAGCCTAAAGGTGACAATCACTGCGAAGCACGGCCTGTTCGTTGCGCACGTTCCGAACGCTACCATCTTCGATCACCTAAACGACGAGTTCATGTCCTCGCTCGCCTAAGCGCACCAGCAATCCTCGTTGACCTCGCCACTGAGCCTCTGGGCACACGGACGGGGCCACAAGTAGGCCCAGCGGAGACCCTGCGCCCATGCAAGGGGGGAGGGGGGGTCAAATCTCTACAATGCCCGACCCTGTACCGCACTGCAAGCCATCCGCAAACTTTCGCAGGTTTACAACTTTGTTTCTTCCCCGAGAGTTGGTCAAGGAAAATGCCGGTCGCTTCAAGGTCAATCAGTAAGGCTGTCGCAAAGAGAAAGCAGTCGGCGAGAGCGGTCCCAGTTGTCGGGACTCTGCAACTCACCGACCTGATCCCAGACAAGCGGAACGCCAACCGGGGCACCAAGCGCGGGGGCGAGCTGGTCGCGTCATCACTGCGCGACTATGGCGCCGGTCGTTCCATTCTCCTCGACAAGCACGGGCGGGTTATTGCCGGGAACAAGACGGCGATGCAGGCGGGTAAGGCGGGTTTCGCCGACGTGCTGGTGGTGAAGACGCGCGGCAAGCAACTGGTCGCCGTGCAGCGCATGGATCTGGACCTGGATGTGGACGACGCGGCGAAGGCGCTGGCGATCGCGGACAACAGGACCGGCGAGGTCTCACTGGAATGGGATGCCGAGATTCTCAAGGACATGGCCGGCGAAGTAGACCTTGCCCAGTTCTGGACAAGCGACGAGCTGAGCAAGCTATTCGGCGAGGCCAGCCCGCTGCAGGGGATGACGCAGGAGCAAGGGCTATCCTATCGCGTCATTGTCGAATGCGATGGGGAGAAGCATCAGGCCACGATCATGCAACAGCTTGAGGCCCAGGGGTTGAAATGCCAGCTATTGATTTCGTAGTCGAATCTCAGATCGACCGCACCGTTCGCGTGAAGCAACTAGAAGCAATGTTTGACGTGCCGGCCGCGGAGCGAGCGCGCATCGCGTTCAAAGGCGACTGTCCCGTTGAGACGTTCGACTGGAACGTCGGACTCATCGTCGGTCCCTCGGGCTGCGGTAAGTCGTCCATTCTCTCGCGGCTGTTCGCAGCGCCTGTGCAGCTCACCTGGAAGGCCAAGAGCGTCGTGGATGACTTCGACCCTGCGCACTCCATGCAGGACATTTCGGAGATATGTCAGTCGGTCGGCTTCAACACGATCCCGGCGTGGATGCGACCATACGCGGTCTTATCGAACGGCGAGAAGTTTCGCGTGGAACTGGCGCGGCGTCTGCTGACAAGCGAGGCGCTGATAGCCATGGATGAGTTCACCTCGGTGGTCGATCGCCAGGTGGCGCAGATCGGCGCGCATGCCGTTCAGAAGTATGTGCGTAAGCGTGGCAAGCCGCGGTTCGTGGCGGCGTCGTGTCACTATGACATCCTCGATTGGTTGCAGCCCGATTGGGTGCTGGAGCCAGCGACCATGCACTTTGCGCGGAGGTCACTTCAACGACGGCCACCCATTGACATTGAGATTCGTCGCGTCCGATACGAATACTGGGCCCTCTTCGCGCCGTTTCACTATTTGACGGCGGATCTGAATCACGCTGCAGTCTGCTATTGCCTTTACGCCAACGGGCAGCCTGCCGCGTTCGCCGGCGTTCTGCATCGACCACACCCAAAAGTAAAGAACATCAAGGGGCTCTCGCGTCTCGTAACGCTGCCTGATTGGCAGGGACTGGGGCTGGCGATGATTCTTGCTGAGAAGCTCGGCGCTGCCTATCGCTCGGCTGGATTTCGCTTCCGGACCTACCCGGCGCACCCGGCGCTGATTCGTGCGTTCGGCAAGTGGCCCCAGCACTGGTCACTAGAGAAACGAGCCGGGACATACAGCCCACGCGAGGGGAGAAGCTCGACGTTGCAGAGCGCAGATAAGGAGCACGCGCCAGGCTTCGGGGGGCGCCCCTGCGCCACTTTCGAGTATGTTGGCGCGCCTATGGAAAGAGCGGAAGCTCAGGAGTTTCTGGCGGCGTAGCTGGCAGCAAGAGGGAGACGGCGTAGAGACCTTGCGCGCCTCTTCGACTGATGGGATGTTCAAGACGGCGGGGGTTGCGCAGCAACCAGTGGTAGTGGCCAGGGTCGGCCCACATCGAAGTGGACGTGCGGATGCAGCCCGTGAGTTCGACCGTCCCAATAATGGCAGAGCGTCTCAGTCTATGCGGGTTCAGCAGAAGCGTTCCGCAGATGTCGGCATCCACCTGTGCCCCAGCGTGAATCGCCAGGAGGCCGCGGTACGGGGTCCCCCAGGTGCGGTTCTCTACATCCTTGCCGAGAGCGAAGATGGCCTCGGCCCAGTGCGCGTGAAGCGTGATGCATTTGCAGAGTGTTTCGGTGCCTGTCACAGAGTTCAGTTTATCTCAGCGGATGGAATCAGGGGGGGTATGGGTTTACGTGGTCCAGCACCGAAGCCGACAGCCGTCCGGAAGCTCGAAGGCAACCCGTCGCGCCGCCCGTTGCCGGAGAATGAGCCGCAGTATGCGCTAGGTGTGCCGACGAGACCAAAGAAGATGAGCCGCCAGGCGAGAGCTGTCTGGGATGAGCTTGTCGGGGAGATGCAGTACACGGGGCTGCTCTGTCATGTCGACCAGCGAGCTCTGTGGCAGCTGGCCGAAGATGAAGCCATTCTCTCCGAGGTCTACTCCGGCATCTGGCAGATGGTCGCTGCACTCGAGAAGAAAGCCCGCGAGGAGAAAAAGAAGATCCCCGGCGGCGCTCTCTTCGCGATTCTGAACATGACCAGCGGCCGGCTTGCCATGAGCGCCATTCGCAGTCTCGCCAACCGCGTCATCATTGAGCGCCGCGAGTTTGGTCTGACTCCCTCGTCGCGCTCGCGCATCGAGAGTAACCCAGACGGGGCACGCGGGATCGTAGACCCGCTTGAGCTGAAGCTGTGTGGGTAGTCGTGAGTACAAGCCAGCCACTTGTTTCTGGTGCAGCGCCGACACGTGGTGCGAGACGCGCGACAACGGCAAGCCGATGTGCCGCGGTTGCAAGGTCGAACGCTTCTACTCAGAGATTCTTTATCCGCCGCTCGGGTATCGCCTACTCGGCTGGCACAGAAAAGTCATCCGAGACATTTTCGGAACCGTGCGGCTGGAAGACGGGGCGCGGCGCTACCAGCGCGGTTACGTCTCGACAGGTAAGCAGAATGGAAAATCGTTTCTCACGGGCGGGTTGCCCCTCTATCACATCACCATGGAAGACGAATTGAACCCAGAAGCCTATGGCGCAGCGGCCGCCAAGGAGCAGGCCGGCATCGTCTTCAAGGCAGCGGCCATGCTGGTGAACGCCAACCCTGATCTTCGCTCGCGGCTGAAGGTTATCCCCAGCACCAAGCGTATCGTGCGGCGTGATGGCGGCGGCATGTATCAGGTGCTCTCAGCGGATGGCGACGTGCAGGACGGCATCAGGCCGAGCCTGCTGATTCGCGATGAGATGCACCGCTGGAGGAGTTCAAAGGCCGAGACGCTGTACGACGTCACGACCAAGGGGCAGATATCTCGCGACGAACCGCTGGACCTTGCAATCACCACAGCGGGCGCTGAGTACGAATCGCCGCTGTGGTTTCAGGAGTATGAGCTTGCTAAGCAGGTGCTGAGCGGCGCCGTCCCCGTGCCTGGCTTCTATGCAGCGATCTGGGAAGCGGACAAGAAAAAGCTCGATGCGGATCCAAACTATTGGAAATCACGAGAGGCGCGCGTCGCCGCAAACCCCAGCCACGAAGACAACGGTGGGTTTCTTAAGGACAGCGCTATCGTCCGCGAGATGGACAAGGCGTTGACTCAGCCGGCTCAGAAGACGAAATATCTTCGCTACCATTTGAACACTCCCATTGCCACGCAGCAGGCTCCCATCATCGACATGTCCAAGTGGCTCGCGTGCGGAGGGGATGTCGATCTGCGCGAGTGGCCAACCTACGATGTGGACTATCTGATCAAAAAGTGGAATCTGCTCGACAAGCCGTGCTGGGTTGGCGTTGACGCGTCATGGACAACCGATATGACCGCGGTCGTGTTCGGCTTTCCACCGTTCGGCGGACTCGCTGCATGGACCTTCCTACCGTTCTTTTGGGTGCCACAAGAGCGGGTCGCGGAGCTTGAGCGCATCTGCCGTCTGCCGTTCTCGGACTGGATTGCCCGCGGCTTTCTTGAGGCCACGCCGGGCAACGGTATCGACCTCCGCGCGGTCAAGGAGCGAATCCGCTGGGGTAGGCAGATGTTTGAGCTGCGCGACCTGGCGTTCGACCGCTGCAACTTTCGCACCGAGGCGATGGAGCTCCTCGACGAGGGCATCAACGCGGTGGAAGTGCAACAGAACTTCATGCAGTTGGGTTACCCTACCAAGTTCATTCTTAGCTCCTACCTTGACCAGAAAATCCGCCACGGCAATAACCCGATCTACAACTGGCACGCTGCCTGTCTGCAGCTTCAATACGACCGAAAGGATAACTGCCAGCCATCGAAGCCCGAGCGCCTCAAGTCATCCAAGCGCATCGACGGACTCGCGGCCACTGTGACCCTTCTCAACCGCGGCCTGGTCGCCGAATCCGACACGATCCCATACACCGGACTCCGGAGCCTAAACTAAGTGTTCCCAGCCATCACGGACGCGGTAAAGAGTGTCGTCAAAGCGGTGCGCGCCGGCATGGGCGACGAAACGCTGGAGCTGGACATCAGTGGTCGCAAGAGCGGCGGCGGCGTTTCCTTTGACGCCGTTAATGCTGGCTGGTACGCACGCAACGGATATCCGGGCATTTACACGATGCTCTCTGGCGGTATGCCAGCCTGGTCGGGAGAGCCTGTCAGCCTGGGGACCGCGCTCAACCATTCGGTCGTGTGGGCATGCAACAGGCTCATAAGCGAAACCCAGGGCGCAACGCCGCTCGCGATGCTCCAGCAGAAGAAGAACGCAAAGGAGCTGGCAACCGATCACCCGATGTTCTCGGCCCTGCGCAACGCGGTCAACGACGAGATGTCCGCGATGAGCTTCAAGGAGACACGTACCAGTCACACGCTGCTTGACGGCAACGGATACGCTCAGATCATCCGGCGCAGCGCCACTGGCACCGCCATTGAGTTACGTGGCTTGGACCCAGGCCAGGTGCGCGTGGACCGCGAGAAGACGGGCCAGCGCAGGCTGGTCTACATCATCAAGGACGGGCTCACCAGCAACGCAACGAACAATGAAACAACGTATGCTCTGACCCCTGGGAAGGCGCAAGACATCCTCCACATCCGCGGGCTTGGGTGGGACGGGTTGCGCGGATATTCCGTCATCACTATGGCCCGGCAGAGCATTGGGACTGCCATCTCAGCAGAACGCAACGTAGCCAGGTTCTACGCGAACGGCGGACGCATACCGTACCTGCTCACCAACGACAAACACTTTGAGAATGACGCCGCCTTTGACAAGTTCCGCGCTGACTGGGAAAAGACATACGCCGAGCCGCATAAGGTACCCATCCTCGAGAACGGACTCAAGTATCAGCAGATCGGCCTGAACGCAGTCGATTCGCAGTTGATCGAAACCCGGCTATTCGACATCCATGAAATCTGCCGTTGGTTTCTGGTGTCCCCGCATCTGGTTGGTGACCTGAGCCGCGCAACCTTTTCCAACATCGAGCAGCTTGCCTTGGAATTCATCAAGGTCACGATGCAATCGTGGTTCACCAGGTGGGAGCAAGACCTGTGGCGCTGCCTCCTAACGCCAGAAGAGAAGGGCCAGGGCTACTACTTCAAGCACAACACTAACGAGCTTTTACGCGGCGACTTCCTGACCCGGATGCAGGGCTACTCAATCATGCTTCAGAACGGTATCGCAAGCGACAACGAGGTGCGCGACCTCGAGGACTGGAATCCGTTCAAGGGCGGCGACGGTCACTACATTCAGCTCAACATGCAGACGGTTCCGCCTGCAGCAGGAGCCGCCACAGCACCAGCAAGCCAAGCACCATCGCTTGTTCGCATCAGCGAGTGATAAATCGTTCCTGTTTAAAAGAGGGGTTTAAAGGGGTAAACAATGGCAGCTAAACAGCAAAAGCGATCCATCCCGGTACAAATCAAGGCGATGGCCGAGGACGGCAGCTTTGAAGGCGACCTCGCAGTCTACAACCAAACTGACCTGGGCGGCGACCTAATCGAGCCCGGAGCCTTTGCCAAGACGATGAAGGAACGCGGCGGCACGGTGCCACTGCTGTGGCAGCACAACGCGGACACGCCAATCGGCTCTCTCACTCTGATCGACAGCCCGACAGCCCTTAAGGTGAAGGGCCAGTTACTACTGGAGCTGCCGGACGCGAAGAAGGCATACATCCTGATCAAGGCCAAGGTCATCAAGGGTCTGTCGATTGGCTACGACACCATCAAGGATTCTGTCGAGAACGGCGTCCGCATGTTGAAAGAGGTACGGCTCTGGGAGGGCAGCATCGTCACGTTCCCAATGAATGAAATGGCCATGATCACATCCGTGAAGCGCGCCGGCGCCGGGGCACCGGAAACCAAAGATGACTTCACCACGGAGCTTGCGCAAATTCAGCTTCAGGACGTCGGCTACCAGATGCGCTACGCATTGTTCCAGGCGCTCGGCTCCGTGACCTGGGCAAGCGGCCTGACGAAGGAGGACAAGGTGGCAGCTTCGCAGACCACCATCGAGCAGTTCCTGGCCGCCTACATGGAGTATCTGCCACAGTATCTGGACTACTTGGCAGCTGAGTACGGCGATATGAGCCTGATGAACAAGCTGCATCATGAAGAGAAAAGCTTTGCACGTATGCTGAGCCGCGGCGTGAAGATGTTCGCGGCCGTCCGGAAGCTAGAGAGCAAGGAGGGCCGCAAGTTTAGCGCGGCCACCAAAAAGAGTTTGGACGAGGCCCACGAACACGTTAAGGGCCTCTCCGATATTTTCGGAGCACTTTTCGATGATGAAGCCGACGACGATACCGACGATACCGAAGACGACACCAACGACACTGACGGTGACGACGACGGTAACAAGGGCGGCGGCACTCCAGCATCGCAAGCCGCAAAGAAAAGCAAGCCCGAGCCGGTAGCAGAAGACCACTCGGCAGCCGAAGCAATCCTCACCAACATGAGGGCGCTCATCCCGAAAGCGTAACCAATTCTGGAAATCCAATAGAAAAGGACTTCGACAATGGAACTAAAAGACCAGCTCACTGCCCTGCAGACAGAGCTGAAAACCTACGTCGACAAGGCTGCCGCTGAGACAAAAGAATTTGGCACCATGGCCCTGTCAACCAAAGAAACCGTAACCAAGATTCAGGCCCAGCTAGACGGGATCGATCTGAAGCTTGCGAACAAGATCATTGCCGATCAGGGCCAGGGACCAACGTTGGCCAAGACCGTCAAGGAGTCTGAGAGCATTCAACGCCTGCTCAAGGACCGTCGTGGCAGCGCCGTTCTGCACCTGAAGGGAAAGGATGTCATGGAGCTGATGGACAAGAAGTCAATCATCAGCGCAACGGTATCCGGCACCTCTGAAGGCGATCCGCTTAACCCAGTTGGAGTCGCAACCACCGGGGTGTTGCAAATCGACCGCACTTCAGGGATCACGGCGGAGGCGCGTCAAGTCCTAATGATTCGGGACTTGCTACCCTCGCGACCGACCACCATGCAGGTGGTGGATTTCGTGAAAGTTAGTCAGCCGCTTTCCCCTGGCTCTCCCGTTCCTGAGGCATCGCTCAAGCCGGAGAACCAACTCACCTTCACTTCGATCAGCGAAAAGGTAAGGCTGATCGCAACCTGGATCCCGGCGACAAAACAGGTGCTTGACGACTTTGTTGAGCTGATGGGATTCATTAAGGCCAGCCTTCCGTACTACATCAATTTGGAGGAAGAGCTTCAGCTTTTAGCAGGTGATGATACCGGTGAAAATCTGCACGGTCTCATCCCGCAGGCATCCACGTATGTTCCAACGTACCTGAATTCAGTCAGGGGTTGGAACTTCATGGACGTCATCGGAACTGCTATCCAGCAGATCAACGCGGCCAAGGAGATCGATCCGACATTCGTTGTGCTCAACACGAACGACTGGTGGACCATCCGTTTGACCAAAGACTCTTTTGGCCGGTACATTCTGGGCGACCCGCAAATCAACGTGCGACCTAACCTCTTCGGGCTTGATGTGGTTTACACCACGTCAATCGCGCAGGGTACGTTTCTCGTTGGCAACGGCAATCAGGTGGCAGTCGAGATCCGCGACCGCATGGAAATGCAAGTGGAAATCTCGACTGAGAACGCTGATTACTTTGTTCGCAACCTGGTGGCGATCAGGGCTGAGAAACGGATGGCGCTGTTGACCAAACGTCCCAACAGCTTTGTCAGCGGCACCTTCAGTTCTTCACCAAGCCAAGTAGCTTAACCGGCTGAGACGGCGGGGCGGCGTAACAGCTTCCCCGCTGTTGAAGCGCACGGCAGAGGAACAGATGAGACTCATTGCAAATAGTCAACTGCGCGGCGAGTACGGCATGGTTGAAGCGAACCAGCAGTTCGATGTGGCCGACGATACGGCTCACAAGCTAATCAAGACCGGCATGGCTCGCCAAGCAGCACCTCCGACCATCGAGTACGAGACAAAAGTCATCAACCCGCAAGCTCCTATGGTGAGCCCGCGGAGTCCGTTTCGTGACGTGCCTGTGTCTAACGCGGAACCGGCGAACGTGGCTACCGAAAGCGATAGCCTGCTTCCAAAAGCAAACCTATCCCCAGGCGGAACTTCTTATTCTGGCGGACGGCCAGGACGTTCGAGACCTACTGCCGGACGATGACCGCGTTCGCTTAATCCATCTAAGCGAGGTCCGCACCATAGGGGAAAAGCGCAACTTCGGTTGCGGCCGCGCCCAGGGTGACGTGATCTGTCACTGGGATGATGACGACTGGAGCGCCCCTGGGCGACTCGCCGATCAGATCCCGCGGCTAAACGGTATTGCAGTCACCGGCTACAACGCGATGCGCTTCACCGATGGCGGCCGCTGGTGGAGGTATCAGGGCACCAGCGACTATGCCCTGGGAACCTCGCTCTGCTACCTGCGCAGTTGGTGGCAGGCGCATCCATTCAAGGCGTGCAACGTTGGCGAAGATAACGTGTTCGTGAACATGGCGCGCAGCGAGCGGGCCATTCTAAGCGTCGATGCTGGCGAGCTGATGCACGCCACCATTCACCCAAACAACACAAGCCCACGGCACATCACTGCCAACTGGATACCACTATGAGAGGTTCACCTGTGATCATCGTTCTTATCGTCCTGCTGCTGGTGTTTGGTTTTGGCGGCTATCGTCTTGGCCCAGGTCTTGGCTACTACGGCGGCGGCGGTCTTAGCCTTATTGTCGTGATTGTCTTGATCCTGCTGCTTCTTCGGATCATCTGAGCCTGGCCCAATGAACAGCACTCTGTCAGTCATCGTCCCGAGTCGCACAATGTCCAACCTGATCCCCTGCGTGCAGGCGGTAACCCATCTGGACGAGTGTGACGTCATCGTGGTGTGGGATCGCAGCCGTGGGAACGACTGGGCGCCCCCATCGGCCGCCTATCGCGTCCGCGAGGTAGAGCAGGAGTTCATCTACGCCAGAAACTGCAACACGGGGATCATTTCAGCCGGCGACAACGATGTAATTCTGCTCAATGACGACGCGCTCCTGGAGACGGCCGGTGGTTTTTCTGCCCTGCAGGCGTGGGCAAAACAGTGTCCAGAGTTCGGCATCATCGGAGCGGTAACCAACGTGACGGGACAGCCGCTTCAGAGACCACTAGGACACTATTGTCCTGGCGGGCCGCGCGAGGTGCCGCACTTCGCCTTTGTCTGCGTTCTGATCCCACGCAGCACCATCAATGCCGTTGGGCTGCTCGATGAGCGTTACTGCCTGGACTATGGCGTCGAGGACCGCGACTACTGCGAGATGGTCAGGCGCGCGGGGCTGAAGTGCGGCGTCTATGACGGGTGCTTTGTCGACCACGCCAGCCTGTCGAGCAGCTACCGCGGCAACCCGCTGGCGTCGCGGTCATATGCGCGGAACTGGGAGTTGTACTGCAAAAAGTGGGGCGTGCCCGCATGATTCACGGGATGCTTCGGGTCAAGAATGAGGCGCGCTGGATAGAACGCGTCGTGCGATCCATTCAGGCTATCTGCGATGACGTGTTCGTGCTGGATGACCACTCAAACGACGGAACTCCGGATCTTTGCAGGGCGCTGGGCTGCGTCGTGAATGATTCTCCATTCACAGACATTCATGAGGCGCGGGATAAGGATTACCTGCTTGACAAGGTGTGGGCGGGTGGCGCTGCGCTTGGTGACTACTGCCTCATGGTTGACGGCGACGAGGCGCTGCACCAGGACGATCTGCCGGCGCTTGCACGGGCCGTGAGTCAGAAGCTGTCATGCCTTTCATTTCACATCGTCTACCTCTGGGATATGGAGACCCAGGTGCGCGTCGACCGCTGGTACAAAGAGTTCCGTCGACCATCTATGTTTCGCCTGGTCAGCCGTGACCTGTCCTTCAAGCGGACAGGATTCGGTGGGAACTTTCATTGCTCGTCGGCTCCGGCCTCGCTGCTGGTCAGCGTTACATCTGTCCCTGTGAGGCTGCTGCACTACGGCTACCTGCACAAGGAAGATCGGGTAAGGAAATTTCACTGGTACAACTCTGTTGACCCGAACAATATGTTCGAGGACTGTTACCGCCACATGGTCATCGGCGATCTGTTTCCGGCCAGCTCGTCCTTCAAGTGGGCCGGGCCGCTTGAGGTCATAACGCTATGAGTAGCTGGTATCCATTCGGCGGGGTTGGACCTTACGGAACCTATGGGAACCTCGGGCTCTACGGGGCACTCGTCGTCTACGGCAGCCTCAATCTAACCGTCACGTCTCCTCAGCAAGTTTTCACGGAGGTGATCACGCTTAATGAAATCAAGTCGTTTCTCAAGGTACCGCAGCGGTCACCAATCGACCCAGAGGAGGATGCGCAACTCACGGAGTTCATTTCTGCGGCTCGCGAGCAGGCGGAAATACTTCAGAACCAAGATCTCGTGCAAAAGCAATTCGACCTGTGCCATGACTATTGGCCGTCGTATCGGGTTGAGATGCGCAAGCCGCTTCAGTCCGTTGATCTGGTGCAGTACACGGACTCTAACGGCGACGTCACGGCAATGGTGGAGGACGTTGACTACATCGTGGATGCCTCAAAGGGTCCAGGCATCCTGGCGCCGCCCTATAACGCAACCTGGCCGACGTTCACGCCATGGCCAAGCTCTGCAATCCTTGTGCGCTTCACCAGCGGCTATGCGTTGACCGATCCATTCTGGCAGGGCCCTGGGGCACGCATTAAGACCGGAATGAAGCTACTGATCTCGGCGTGGTATAACAACCGGCTCCCGTTTGAAAAGGGTGCTGGCCCAGGGCAGGAATATCCGTACACCGTGACGTCCTGCCTCACATACGGCGCGAACGTTAGGGCGAGGTAAAACTGATGTCGTCGTGGCCGAAGGTTGATCCGGGCAAGATGGTTCACCAGATTACGTTCCTGCAGCAGGTTAAGGGAACGAATATCTCCGGCACGGTGATGACGTGGGCTCCTTGGTTAACCACCTGGGCATCAATTGATCCTGTGCGCGGGATTGACATGCTCAAGGCTGGGCAGGACGTCACCCAGGTTTACCTGACAATAAAGATTCGCTGGCAGACCGGCATTCTGCCAAACATGCGGATCCAATCCGACATGGGCGAGACCTATATCATTCAGGCAATCGAAAACCCAGGCGAGCGCAACGTGATTCTAGTGTTGACGTGCCTCGCCATGGGGCTTAATCAATAACGCAAGATCCAACAGGGAGGAGAGATGGGCACAATGAAAGGGAAGTCAAAGAGACAGATTGAAGTCGTAGAGCGGCCCGCAAAGGCTTCGCAACTGACCGTTTCACAGGTGAACGCGCCGGAGTATCGCGAGGGCTATGCCAACAGCGTTGAGGTGAAGTTGAGTGTCTGGGACTTCCGTCTCAAGTTCGGCAGGACCGCGCAGACCGCTGATAATCTGACCGTGAACGTCTTTCAAGCCATCGACCTCAGTCCGCAACAGGCGAAGGCCGTGTGGAATCTTCTCGGACAGCACCTGGCCCAGTATGAACAGACATTCGGTCCGATCAACCTGCAACAGGTGAGCGCGCCGGCAGCAGAGCAGCCCGTGGGCGCAGGAAGCACCCGGCCGCAGTAGTGGACATCACTGTAAACGTTCTAGACCTCGAAGGTGTAGAGGGTGCACTCCGGGATGCCGGTCCGAAGCTCGCCAAGCGTGCTCTGCGTGCTGGCCTGAATGCTGGCGCGGATACTATGGTTGCGGCAGTAAAGGCGCTAGCCCCAGTGCTCAAGGAGGGCACGCCACAGCGCGAGCCTGGCGAGCTTCGCGACTCAATACATTCAAAGATCAAACTCTCGGCCAAGGAAGAAAAAGGTTATGCACTAATCGGTCCTGAATACAAGAAAGAGGATGGTAGCCAGTCTCCAGGTCTATACGGCCTTTTTGTAGAGTTCGGCTCCGTGCACGGCGACAAGCAACCTTTCATGCGTCCAGGCTTCGACGAGTCAAATCGGGCAGCGCTGGATGCCTTCACCGCGGTGATGCGCCAAGGTGTCGATTCACTAAAATCATGATTGAACAAGGATTCGTGGAGCTTGTCCAGGGTGACGCCGGCGTCAGCGCGATAGCTGCGACAGGCGGGTTTAACGCCCAGTTGCCACCGGACTTCGTATTGCCGACATGGACCTATGCTGTTGTTTCAGATCCCACTGATTATCTTCTGAGCGGTCCAGAAACACTCGCGCCGCGCCGAATACAGGTTGACTGCTACGGAAGCACGGCCGCAGACGCAATCTCATTGGCCAAGGCCATCGACCTTGTTGCAAGCGGCTACAGGGGCACGCTCACGGATCCCGATGCAACCGTGGTGCAAGGCTGCTTTCATACAAACACTCTGGACTTTTTTGATACCGGCAGCAGGAGCTTCCGGCGAATGCTCGAGTATCTGATCTGGTCAGACTAGAGTAGCCAGAATCATCGCCACGTCCACAAGGTCGCTCGGTTGAGCGGCCTTTTTTATTGCCCAACCACACGTCACCCACGGAGACCTAAAACCGCCATGACCACATCGACCAAAGCATCCATTGGCTATCTTGCAACGTTCTCGATTGCCAACCCTGCCGTTAGCCCGCTGTCTTATGTGCAGATGGCGGAAGTTAAGAGCATCAAGCCCAGCATCGCGAGCATACCGTCGATTGACGCAACACATCTTCAGAGTCCCAACGCTACTGAGGAAAAACTGCCTGGACTGATAAAGCCTGGGACCGTTGAGATGAGCGGCAACTTTATCGGGGACACGACGCAGCTCAGCATCCTCAGCATGGCGGAAAGCCGCTCCGTATTTCCATTCAAGATCACCGCGCCTATTAACTCGGGCACTCAAGTCTACACGCTGTCTGGCGAAGGATTTATCTCGAAGTATGACAACGGTCCATATGAACCGAGCAAGCTGAGTGAGTTCACGATGACCATCGAGATGACCGGCACTGTTACCGAAACTGTCGTTTAAGGGAGTAGCACGTGACGAAGAAACAGTTGGCGGACAGGCTCATCGAAAAGGTTGAGGTACGACTCGACGGTGCTGACTGGCCAATCGTGATCACACATAACGTGCTGATCGACTGCGAAGAACTTACTGGGCTGAACGTACTGACCGGAGAAGCGAACATTGTGCGTCCGTCGGCCAAACTGATACGCGCACTGCTGTATCTCGCTCTGAAGCGCGCCGGGGCAAAATACACACTTGAGCAGATCGGTGACATGATCGGCCCTCACAACATCGCCATGCTTCAAGAAGGACTACTCAAGGCGTGGGCTGCCTCAATGCCAGCGGAGGGGGATGTAGCGGACCCTATTCGGGCGGTCGAGTAGGACCGCCGATCACTTGGCTAGACGCCTGGGCAGTTGCCCGACAGGAACTGCAACTGACAGACGACGAGTGGCTGGAGATGACACCGCGCCAGCTTCACGCGCTACGCAAGCGACAGCTCCAGCAGTTACAGCGTGAGGAGTTGCTCGTCGGTATCATCGCGGCGACCTCCGCGAATTACTCATTTTGTCGCCCTGACAGGCCCCTCAGCCCAGAGGTCTTCATGCTCCACAAGCTGCCACCGCAGCCACTCAAGCCGGTCACTGGCGAAGACATCATGGCAGCCTTCGCTCACATCAAGAAACGCCAACCAACGAAAGGAGCAGCATGAGCGTTGTTATTGGTACGTTGACCATCGATCTTCAGGCAAACACTGCCTCCTTCTCAAAATCGATGGACAAAATGTCGCAGCTCTCAGCGAAGACTGCGAACGACATCAAACGATCCCTTGAGAAGATGGCCGTCGCGGGAGTCGCGATGGCAGCAGCTATTGCCACCGGCACCGCGGCGCTGATCAAGAGTTCTATCGACTCGGCCTTTGCACTGACCAAGGCGGCCCAGGCAGCTGGCACAACGACAGAGCGCATGTCGGAGCTAAACTATGCTGCGAAGCTCAACGGAACGTCGCTGGAGACCGTCACCAAAGGGCTGGAGAAGCTGAGTCAATCCGCCTTCAAGGCGCAGAACGGAAACGTCCAGCTCGAACACATCTTCAGCAGGCTTGGCGTCACCTACCTGGACAGCAACGGGAAGCTCAGGGACTCCGGCCTAATGATGCAGGACGTGTCAATCAAGTTCGCGCACATGGCGGACGGCGCCGGGAAGACTGCGCTTGCGATGGCGCTCTTCGGTAGGGGCGGCGCTGCAATGATCCCGATGCTTGACGAGTACGGGCGCAAACAGGCTGAGATCAACGACGAAGCGCATCGCTTCGGGCTGGTGCTGTCAACCTCAACGGGTGAGGTCGCGGTCAAGGCTCATGACGATCTGGAGAAGCTAAAAGCCGTCTTCGAAGGGATGGGCTTCTCTCTGATGGCGGCGACGCTACCGGCGCTGGAAGAGCTGCTCAGCAAACTGGTTCAGCTTGCGAGCGCGGGCAATCTTCAGGACTTGGCCAAGACGTTCGGCGGTGGCGTCACAACGGCGATTCGCTTCATGGGCGACGCCCTGGGGTTTGCGGTAGCTCATGCGCACGCCCTAAAGATTGCGCTCGAGGCGCTCGTCGCGATCCAACTGGGCAAGATCGCGATACCGCTTATCGCAGATCTTGCCGGCGGCGGAATCGAGAAAGCTGGTGCGGGAGTCGCCCGGCTCGCGGTCAGCCTTTTGGGTCTTGGTCGGGTTCTGCCACAGCTCACCGCGTTCGCTAGTTGGGCAAGCTATACAGCGCGATTCGTGGCTATGCTGGCGTCGGAGGAAGGCATCGCGGCCGCGGCGAGCTACGTACTCGGCGGCGCCTTCGCCACTGTGCTGGGACCGGTAACCCTGACAATCGGCGCTATCGCGGCGTTAGGCCTGGTGCTGTTCAAGTTCCGAAACAGCGTCTTTAGCCTCGCGGGCACGACATACCAAATCCGTGACATCTGGAATGCCGCCTGGATCGTCATGGGCAAAGCACTGTCCTGGGTTGGCGGGGAGTTCATGAAGCTCGTGAACGTCATGCGCGGCGCGTGGACCAGCTTCATGGCGTGGTTCGCCGGGTCGGCCATCGTCGCGCTGTTCAAGAAATGGTTCGGCGAAGCTCTTACGTGGGCAGCCGGTATTCTCGGACAGCTCGCGCCGAAGTGGGCCATCAACGCTTTGGACCAAGCGAAGGCCGAGCGTGAAGCAAAAGGAGCGACCACGGGGGTTGCGCCGACGCCTGGAGCTAAGCCGGCGCTGCCACCAGCAGATACCTCCGGCCTGGGTAAGCAGACGACGGACGATCCGACGAGCAGGCTCCTGGCGGATCTTCAGGAGAAGGTTGCCGAGTCCGCACAAGTGGTCGCCGCATCCGGCTTGGAAGAAGAGGCGCAGCGAAAGGTTGCCGCGCAAAACAAGGCCAGCAACGAGATCATGAAGCTGGGCCAGGAGATTGCCAAGGCGACTCACAACCAGACGAAGGACTATGTGTCTTTGGTCGACGCTGCGACGCAGGCCATCATTCGCCAGGACAATGCGCAGCTCTCTGACAACGACGCTAAGGCGAAGCTAAACGACATCATCGGCGTGGGATCGCGCGCGACCGCGCTGAGCATAAGCCAATCCGGTTTGATGATCGCAGCCATGAACAAAGGCAGCGATGCTGTTGCGCGGCAGAGTGCGCTCGATGAAGCCTGGAACGAGCTGCGCTCGAAGGGCGCGACTCTGGATCAGATACTCGCTCGTTCGGCGGATCTCTATCGTGCTGGACTGGCGAAGGAGAACGAGGAGATTGCCGCCAACGTGATTGGCATGAAGCAGGAGCTGACGGCGCGGCAGCTCGTGACCGCCGCAACGTTGGGAAGCATCGACGCGCAGCGAGCCGCGGCGCAGGCGGCGAAGCTGGTCGCGCTGGATAAACAAATAGCGGATGCGCCTGAAGCGATGAGGAAAGGGCTCATGAATGAACGTGCCGCGGTGGTTGCGCTTACCAATGCGGAGTATGCAGAAGCAGACGCGAAAGAAGCTCTCACGTTACTGTCGCCCTATGAGCAGTACGTTCGCGAGCTAGACGCGCTAAACCACGCGGAAGCTGCTCTCGTAACGCTTCGCGGCACTGCGCTGAGTTACGGAGAACAGATGGAGGTGAACGCACGGCAGCAAGAGTTATTCAACAAGATGGTCGACCGAACGGTTGACGATCTCTTGCGCCAAGACAGCGCAATGGCAGGCGTGGATGCATTCTTTCTTAACATGGAGAAGCAGGCAGAGACGGCTTCAAAGATTATTTACGACGCGCTGAACTCAACCTTTACAAAGCTCTCCACCAACCTGACATCGCTAATCACGGGGGGTAAGGCAGACTTCGGAAAGATGTTTAAGGATATCGGCAAGGAGATGCTCGACTCGTCGCTCAAGTCGGGCATGCAGAGAGGCCTCGGCGCTCTTGCAAAGAGCGGTGTGCTCGGCAAGGGGATGAGTGGCATCCTGGGCGACGCGGTTGCTGGCAAGGCTGACGGCTCGAAGAACAGCCCGTTCTACGTGAAGATGGCAGACGGCGGTTTTGGCAGCGGCCCAGGCGGTGACGTTGGCAATCTTGGCGAAGGTAGTGGCGGCGGCGATGGCGACGATGACAGCGGGAGCGGTGGCGGCGGGTTAAACAAATTATTTGCAGGTCTTCTCGGCAGCCTAATCCCGCACGCTTCAGGCGGTGCGATGTCACCCGACAGCGCATATCTTGTTGGCGAGCAGGGACCGGAAATCATGTCGGGCGCGTCCGGAAACATCACAAGCAACGCAGGGTCACAGCGTATGTTATCCGAGTCAACCGGAGCCGCGGCCTATTACACCATCGACGCGCGCGGCACTGATCCCGCATTGACAGAACAGCGCACGCGACAGGCAATCATTGCGGCGCACGGCTCCGCGATCAATAGGTCGCTTCAGGCAGGCGCCGAGCACGACAAGCGCGTTCCGGCTAGGCGGTAATCGAAAATGTCGACCTTCAACGGGTTGCCCATCTTGCAGATGCCGTCTGTACCATCAGCGCCTCAGACGGTTGAGTTTACGGCTACAGAAATTGTCGCTGTAAGTCTGTCTCCGTTCACGGCGCAAGTGCAGACGCAGGACTGGCAGCAAGGCTGGCTCGAGGTATCCATCTCGATGCCGCCGCTGACGCAAAAGCAGGCTCAGCAATGGATCGCGTTTCTGATGAGTCTGCGAGGTCAGCTCAACGTCTTTCTGTGGGGCGATCCGCTCGCAGTGGCTCCGCAAGGCAGCGGCTTGGGTACGCCGGTTGTGTTTGGTGCTTCGCAGACGGGCTACACGTTAACGACAACAGGCTGGTATACAGACGCGCTCAACGTGCTCTTGCCTGGGGACTGGATCCAGATCGGGTTTCGCCTCTATCGCGTTGTTTCACCGGTGAACTCAGACGGCGCCGGCAACACGACGATCAGCATCTGGCCACCTCTGCGCGAGTCACCGACAGTCGGCGCACCGCTCATTCTCAGCAACGCCAAAGGACTGTTCCGCTTAAAGAGCAATGTCCGCAAGTGGTCCGAGACTGAGGCGCGCTATTACGGAATGCAGTTTGAAATCAAGGAGGCGCTCTAAGTGTCACGCCCGATGACCCCAGCGCAACTCGCTGCGATCACGTCGCCCAACATTCAGCCAGCCCTCTTTGTTGTGGCGTCGTTTGCTTCGGGTCCGGTCTACATGTGGAGTGGCATCGGTACGACGGTGTGGGGCGGCAACACTTGGAAAGGTATCGGGACTCTCGGCTCTGTCGCGACGATCGAGGAAGGCGCAACGATTGAAGCGAAGGGGATCACGTTGACACTGAGCGCGATGGACCCGACGTTGCTGACAGGCATCACCGACGAGTTTCAGGTTGGTCTACCCGTCATCGTGTATCTGGGTTTCTTCGCGGCGGGAGCACTTATCGACACGCCGCTCATTGCCTGGTCGGGGCGGATGGACCAACCAACGCTGGACGTGGACGGAAGCACTGCAAGCATCTCGATTGCTTGCGAAAACAGACTTGTCGAAATGAATGTCGCAGTCGACCGCCGCTATACGAACGAGGATCAGCAGCTCGACTATCCCGGCGATACCGGCCTGTCCTTCGTCAACGCCATCCAGGACGTCACCATCTTCTGGGGCCACACGGCTTCCTGCGTCAATAATCTCTAACGCTCATGTTGATACGGCGCAGCGATTGGCAGGCCCGTCTTCAGAACTATCTGCGCCAGCACGCAGGCCAGCCCTTCAGATACGGCTCCTTTGATTGCTGTTTATTCGTGTGCGACGCAATTCGCGAGATGACCGACACGGATGTGGCTGCGGACTTTCGCGGTCGATATTCCACGGCCATGGAAGCACGGCGTCTTATGCGTGCGCAAACCGGGTCGGAGTCCGTGCAAGCAATCACCGAACTCATTACCAGAAAGTTCACGATGACTGAAACCACGATTCTGCTGTGCCAGCGCGGCGATGTTGCTCTGATGCGCAGAGCGGGCGGTTTCTCGCTCGGCATGATCGCACTCAACGGGCGCGAAATCATGGTTTGTTATCGTCGCGGTCTTATCCAAATTCCAATGACCCGCGCCATGCGCGTTTGGAGAGTATGAGCAAGTGGGTCGATATTGCAGCTGGCGCGGCAATGGTCGCGGCTGGGATCACCTTCACGGTGCTGTCGGCTGGCTTCGCGACGCCTGCCACCATGCTGCTGATCACTGCCGGTGCGGGCATGGTGATGAGCGGCATCGGTACGCTGCTGAGCGGAACGGTCGGCGGCACGCACACCACGCGCCGGAATCCGATCGAGCCGTGGAACATCATTTATGGCCGAGCCAAAGTCGGCGGCACGCTGGTCTATGTGGGCGAGTGGGGCACGAACAATCAATGGTGCGACATGGTCATCGTCCTCGCGGGCCATCCATGCGCGAGCGTCGATGCGCTGCTGTTCGACGGCCAGCGGCTTCGACTGGACGCCAATGGATGCTGCTTCCCGCCCACCCAGCAGACTCTCCACCTCGTCAGCGTCAGTCGCACGAACGACGTGGTAACACTGGTGTTGCCGTACGCTGTCACTGACCTTGAGGAAGGCGATTCGCTCATCGTCGAGAGCGTCTCGGATCGCACCTTCAACGGCACGTTTCCGATGACCATCGTCAATCCGACGACGCTGACTTATCTCTGTGGCGGTGCGCAGGTCGCAAGCATTGCAAACTCAGGGGTAGTCAAGACCATGTGGCCGAACTACGGCGCGAAAGTTCACATGGAAGTGCTGCTCGGCAATCACACCGCAACGTTCCCCGGCATGGTCAGCGGAACTCCCTATGATGGGGACCTCAGTCGGACGCCCGTTCTCAATGCGAATAATCCGTGGGGGCCCACCTGCATGCTGCTCGGGAAGACGTCCGTCTTCCTGCGTTTGCATTACTCAGACGCTATCTTCGCAAACGGTCTACCGACGATCAGCTTTCACGTTAGCGGAAAAAGCGGAATCTACGATCCGCGCACTGGGGCGCCAGGAGCACCGAGTACCGCTGTCGTTGCTCGCCCAACGACTCTCCTGAACGGCTGGGGTAACAATGTGCACGCTGGACCATACGAGCTTGGCCAGGACGAGGCGACAAACTGGGGTCTAAACGATGACACGACCTACCCATATCTCAGTCCGGATGCGGCTGTGGATAATGACACAACGACGGCTGCGTCGGTAAGCATCTATCACGACCACAAGTATGCTGGCTGTATCTGGTCGTTCTCCTCTGTTGCCTCCCAGCAGTTGTATTTGAACGTGCTCTCGGAGATTCCACTGACCGCCAGTAATGCCCCGGTCACGCAGCGAAGCGCCGGGATCTGGTATTCGCTCGATGGAGGCAACAGCTTCACGGAGCTTTATAACCTCGTGGCGCATCCGCTCGGCTACGACTCTGTTCTCCTGCCGCTCACGCAGGACATGAGTCAAGTCCAGGTCATGGCGTTTACTGACAGCCATGACGATATGAGCCACACCGTCTATGACATCACCGTCGCAGCTGTGTCCATGCAAGCGAGCAATACGGTGGCCAGTCCGACCGCGGGCTACACTGAAAACGCGGCGCTGTGCATTGCTGACTATCTCGCCCATCCAGTGTGGGGCTTCGGGTCCCCGTATGGAACGGAGATTCCGCTTCCGCAGTTAATCGCCGCTGCCAACATCTGCGACGAGGCCGTCCCGCTGGCGGAAGGTGGAACGGAATCACGGTACGCTTTGAACGGTCAGTTCAATCTTGAGATGAAGCGCGGCGAAGTGCTTCAGAACATGCTTACGAGTTGCGGAGGGCGACTCACCTACTCTAGCGGCCAGTTCGTCATCTGGCCCGCCGCGTGGACCGGTGCTGTGCCCTTGGGAAGCTTGCCCCCTGTGACAAGCGGCGAATATGTCGCCTGGGCCTACCCGACGACCGCTTCGACTGGTACGGATAGTTCAGTGGGCGACGTTGGCAATATCAACGTGACTGTCGCCGGGTTTGATGCCTGGGCCGCGAGTGAAGGGAATTCGGCGGGTGGTTATCTTGAGCTGATCAACTATAACTCCGGCAATATCTACGTAGGACCTGACGGCCAGCAAACGACCGTAAACCCAGGCGGATTTACGGGCGCGGCATGGAGCGGCTTTGTCATGCCGACGCTCCCTGGCGACGCAGTAATTCAGGCTATCTATCCGATGCTTACGCTGGCTTCGCCGTCTTCAGAAAACGGGGCTGGTGGTATCTGGGCCGCAGGGTCAGGCGTTTTCCCGTGGCAGTGGGAACCCCAGAACTACACTGGTCTGGTCGGTGGGAACATTCCCAACGGCACGTTTCCGGCACAGCAATTCTTTGGGAAGCTTGAGACTGAATTGACCGCAGCAACGGTCACAGGTTGCACCATTGGGTTACGTCTTGCCGGGGTCGGCGGCGCGCTGCCGCAGACCATCATCATTTCTTTCGTGGGCATCGCGATCTACTACACCAGCGCTTCGGAGGCGACGCCACCCGTTGGTTCGAATCTTGCAATCAACCCTCTTGTAAATGCCGCGGGGCCATTCAGATGGAGGCAGAAACTCGCCATACGCGATCTCTATAACGGGGTCAAAGGAACCTACATTAGCCCCGTCAATAACTGGGAGGCGAGCGACATTCCGCCTTATGCGCAGGACAACGACCACGGCTACTATAGCGGCTCTCCGATGTTTCCCTTCGGAGATGCGAATCTCGCTGCCGATGGTGGCGACAGGCGGTGGCTCGACATCCAGCTTCCGTTTACGATCTCGGTCGCGTGCGCGCAGCGCCTATGCAAGATAGAGCTACTGCGGCGGCGTCAGCAAGGGACCGGAACGTTCATCTTCAACATGGCAATGTACCAGGCAACCGTTCTCGACATTATCGAGATGACGCTCCCGCTTCTCGGTTGGACTGGCAAGCTTCTGGAAATCAGCGCGCATCGCTTCACGATGAATAAGCAGCAGATTGACGGCAACGACGTCACTCTGCTGGGCAGCGAAATCGACGTTCAGGAGACGGACCCGTCTGTCTATGAATGGAGCACGACGGACGAGCTTTCAGCGGCGGGCTTTGCGCTTGGCAGCGGAACGGGCGCAACTGCTGGCGGCGGCGGCGGCGGCACAACGGTCGCGAGTTACGCGACTTATAGCAACACGCCTGCCGTCGCGCTGACGCAGACGAACTCGACGACGATCGCACTAGCCGCGGTGTCCGTGTCCTTTGCCGCCGTGACGCTTCTCTATAACGCGAGAACGATCACGATCCCCGCACCAACAGCGCCGCAGTGGTATTACATCACGATTGCTGATCCTGATTTCTACGGGGATGCAGGCAGCACTAGTCCGCTTCAGGTCTTCGCTGAGATGACCACGGAAAAGTGCGACGCGAGCGGATACATCTACATGGGCGCGATTCAGGTAAACGCCAGCGCCGTTGCTGCTCTGTCTCTACCTGGCGGGGAGCCAGCGCCCGACGCCTTTCTGGTGGGCTCCTGATGGCATCGCAAGGGGTCTTTCTCAATAGCACTGATCCGGCACCACTCGCTGGCTATCAGAATGCGAAGCCGCAAACTGATGGGGGGGTCCCGCTCACCTCGGTATCGCTCGGGGTGCCGAACACGGGCGGCACCGCGATCAAGGTTGCAAGCTACACAGCCACAGCATCTGACTGTGGTCTGCTGCTCGTCTTCGAGTCAGCCGTTGCGGTCACGCTGACTCTGCCGACGCTTCCGCCTTTCGCACAGTGGACAGTGAGCGTCGCGAATAATGGCGCTGGTATTGTTGCGGTTAGTCCAGGAAGTCTGACGCTCGACGGCGGCAGCGGGCTGAACTTGCAGCCGACCTGCGGCGTGATCATTGCGACCAACGGAACCAACTATTTCAGCGCGCGAGGCGTTGTCGGGACGACGATCTATGACGGAACCGCAGATCCGACAGTAGGCCTCGGTGTCAACGGTGATCTTTTTATTGAACTCAACGATACGGACGAGGGCGGCGGCGGTGGCACTGGCCCCGAGCCGTTCATGTTCGTTCAGAGTTCTCCAGCTTACGTCTGGGTGATCGCGCATGACTTAGGCACTTATCCCGCCGTCACGGTGATAGACAGCAGCGGCAATTGGGTCATAGGCTCCGTTCACTATGACTCACTCAATCAGGTCACCCTTACCTTTTCAGCAGCTTTCAGCGGTACAGCGGTGCTCGTCTAAAGGAGACGTCTTCACATGGCCATCACGTATCTAAGCCCGATAAACCTCAGCCAGCAGGAACTCCAAAATGCGAGGATTCAGAATCTTGGTACTGATCCGAGCACGCCCGTCGAAGGTCAGATTTGGGAGAACACGAGCACCCACACGCTGCACGTATATGACGGCACGGCGGTTCAGACGCTGGCGTCGCTGGTTAACAGACTCGATCAGTTTGCTGTGCCGCAATCGACTCTGAGCTTCAATAATCAATCGCTTACCAATCTCGCGCAACCAGTGAATCCGAACGATGCCGCGACGAAAACCTATGTTGATCAGTCTGCGCTTGGACTTAGCGTCAAAGCATCGGTCGCGGTGGCCACCACGGTTGCGGGAACGCTAGCGACGTCCTTCGCGAGCGGTCAGATCATCGATGGCGTCACGCTCGCAACCGGCCAGCGCATTCTCATCAAGAATCAGGCCAGCGGTTCAGACAACGGAATTTATGTCGTCAGCTCTTCGGGCGCTCCTGTTCGCTCGGCTGACTGCAACTCGTCGACTAACTACACCGCGGGCGCTTTCGTGTTCGTCGAAGATGGCACGGTCAATCAGGGTGCTGCCTATGTTGTCAACACGCAGGGAACGATTACTCCTGGAACGACATCGGTCGCCTGGGTGCAATTCTCTGGGACCTCGCCCACAGCGACCAACCTGAGCGCGGGCGTTCTCGGCTCTATACCTTACCAGTCTGCGGCAAGTACCACTTTGATGCTTTCGGGAAACACCGCGGCGACGGATACGGTCCTGGTGTCGCACGGAACGGGATCAACGGCAGCAGCGCCGACACTCTCAAATGCGCCAGCGTTGAGCGCGGCAAATATGACAAGTTTCCCGACGCTCAATCAGAGCACAACCGGGAATGCAGCGACAGCGACGACGGCTGGCACAACGACCAACGTAGCAGGGGGTGCGATTGGGTCCATCCATTATCAGTCTGCGGCGAGCACTACGGCGTTTCTGGCAGGGAACACTGCGGCGAGCGACATGGTTGTCGTATCGCACGGGTCCGGGTCCGCTGCCGTTGCACCCACTCTAACGAACGCGCCGGCTCTTTCAGCAGCAAACATGACAGCGTTTCCTACGCTGAATCAAAACACGTCTGGAACTGCTGCAGGGCTCTCGAGCACGCTTGCGGTCACATCCGGAGGAACAGGCGGCGCGACCGCAGCGGCCGCAAAGACCGGCCTCGGCTTCATGACAAGGTTTGCAGCGAACGTGGGAGACGGATCGACCACGAGCATCGTCGTGACGCATAACCTCGGCACCCAGGATGTTCAGGCCAAGGTGTATCTTGCGACGACGCCGTTCAACGTCGTGATGTGCGATGTACAGCTCACCAGCACCAACACGCTGACGCTGATCTTCGCCACGGCACCGACCACGGCTCAGTATCGCGTTGTGGTCATGGGCTAATCCAATGACGATTGAGTATCTCAGTCCGATCGATCTCGGTGGAAACCCAATTTCCTCCGTTTCGAACCCAGTCAATCCGCAGGACGCGGCCACGAAGAGCTATGTAGACGCTGGTGGCAGCACGTCTATCAGTGTGAATGGCGTGAATGCTCCGAGCGGCGGCATAACGGTGAACGGAGTGACTCCGCTATGAGTGGAAATTTTAGCAATACGACTCCGGCTGCCACATCGGGAAACGTCAACGCGACCTGGCAAATGGATGGGTCTGGCAATATATCGGCTCAGGTTCCGACGCTTCCTTCGGGAGCACAAGGCTTGGTCGTTGCGACGCCAGCAGCGGCGACCGGCATTTCGTCTCTGCGCGCTCTGGTAGCCACCGACATCCCCACACTCAATCAGAGCACGACTGGGACGGCTGCGAACGTCACAGGCACCGTCGCGGTTGCTAATGGCGGAACCGGGGCGGCAACAGTGGCGGCGAACTCAGTCTTCGGTAATTTCACGGGGAGCACGGCAGCTCCAGGCTTTGCGGCAGCGCCTACCTTCAGCGCGGCGAATCTCACGAACTTCCCGACCTTCAATCAGTCTACGACCGGGAATGCAGCAACCGCCACAGCGCTCTCTACACCTCTCGTGGTGGGCCAGGGAGGCCTCGCCACGGCCACGGCGCCGGCGTCAGCTCAGATTCCCATCGCGCAGTCAGCCAGCGCCTACGCGCCGAAGACGATCAGCGGGGATGGCACTCTGTCGATCGCCGGCGCTCTCGTGGTCACGAAAACCAACGGAACGGCCTTCGCGCCTTCGGCGACGACGGACACGACGATCGCTTCTAATATCGCGAGCGGTACGCTAGCCGCGGCGCGACTCCCTGCCACGATGTCCGCGACGGCCTTCAGCGGCAACGTGGGGATCACGGGCACCCTTGCGGTAAGCGGCGCGGTCAGTGCGGCTTCACTCACCACCACGTCATACATCAATACCTTGGGAGTGATTATAACCACGACCGGGCAAGCGATAAACATCGTCAACGGTTCTAACGGAATAGGACTCTATGGCGGATCGATTGGAGCCGGCGGGATCATCCAGGCGCTAGATTCGGGGATACTTTACAGCGGTACAACAGGCTTCGTTATCGCTGACGGCGCTTACTCGGGCGGCGCTCGCTGGGACGCCTCCGGCAATCTGACGGAGACCGGAAACCTCGTCGTGACCGGCATTGCTACCTTTGGGGGTTTTCAGAGCAAAACAGCCAATTACACTACGCTGATCACCGACAGTTATGTGCTGATGAATTCTGCCTCAGCGACCACAGTCACGGTTACTACTTCAGGCTTGCTTGTCGGACAGAACTTGACCATAAAAAACATCGGCACCGGAGTTGTCACCATCACGCCGGTGTCAGGCACGATTGATCGCTCGGCCAGCATGACGCTCTCGATTCAATACCAGTCCGTCGACATGGTTTGGGATGGGTCGAATTTCTGGATCACATAAGAAGGGAAAGGTTTATCGCATGACTTACATTCCAGCAGCTAATCTGCAAGTCCCCTTTTGGGATGCGTACGGACACTCGTTCTTTGCCGGTACGGCGGGCGGGTTCGATAATACGGATCGGATGGATGGGGCGCTTCGCGCAGCGCTCGGGATTGAATGGTCGGACTTCCGCAATTTTTGTGTTGGCGGTGCGAAGCTGACCTATACCATCGCCTCGAATGGTGGTTATCCGCAATTTCTGAATCAGATAACCAAACCGGCCCGTACCGCGTGGCCGTATGCTGCCGGTGATGCGGGTGGCTGCTTCTTAGTGTGGGGCGTAAATGACATCGGCAATACCCCGGTGGCGAATCTTCCCAGCTATGTACAAACATATCCGCATTGCCTGCGTGCTGCCATTTCACGTTTTCGCTCATCGGTGATTCACTACATTACGAACGCAACTCGCTGGACCTCGTTCGGAACGAACTTCTCGACGGTTGCGCCAACGGTGGGTGCAACCAGTACCGGTGATTACTCCAGTGGCAGCATCAAAAAGGTCACAGTCATAGATTCAGCAGGTACCTCAACGGCAACCTACACGGTGCCTACTGACTGGACTGGCGGTGTCATTGGATTTGGCCTTATTTCTACCTCCGGCACCGCGGGTGGAACGTGGACCTGGGGCGGAACGGTCACCAGTTATATCGATGTCCTGTTGGGTACGAATGGCAATGGATCGACCACCTACACGGGCGGCAACGCCGCCGTAGGGGGCCAGACACTCGCCTTTGGTTATGTTTGCAGGCGCTTCACCGTTCCCGCGAGTGGGGCTGGATTGACCATCACCCTGAAGCTGACCCAGGTCGATGCCAGTGGAAGCGCTGCCATCGATGCTGCATGGCTCGAAGCCTACAATCCTGGCCCGGTGATCGTACTGAACTGTCCACGGCCGCTCTTGATTGGCTACCAAGGGTACTCGCAAAACACGAATTGGAGTGGCGCGGTAAGTGTCACAAGCCCGAACGCCGATGTGGCTGCGTTGAACGTCATTATGGCGGGCGTGGTGGCGGAGTTCGATTCGATGGTGCAGTTGGCTAATCTCGACGGCGCATTGAATCAAAACAACAGTTTGCCGACCGGTGTCACGTCGCTTTACTTCTCGGACGGTCTGCACCCGAATGAGTACGGCAATGCAAAGTGTTGCGATGCGATCATCGCTGCCGTTCAACTATGCCGTCCAAGTATTCCGCTGGGGGAGTCAGCCCAATTCGCCACCCCTAATTCGAGGTCTGGCCCCCGGCGTAGGCCGATCTTGACGGGCCAATATCATCTGCCGGAATGCGCGAGCTTATCGTCGTCGACACTCTATTCGTGCGCAGCCGGGGATGTGTTTGCGATTCCTTTCGCCCTTACGGAGATGCGCATTCTTCCCGTCACGTTTGCGTGTCAGCAAAGTAATGCACCGGCAACCTCGGGGTCCAATATTCGTTGGGGCGTGTATAACGACCCGAATTGGATCGGGTATCCGCAAGGGCTTGTCTTTGAAGTCCATGCGGCGGCAGCACTCGCACTCGGCACAACGGCTGGCGTAAAGACGCAGAATCCTCCTGTGCGCCCCCTTGATCCAGGCCTGTATTGGATCGTGTTCAAAGTCGACTCGTTGGGCACAACCGTCAGTCAGCTATTCACAATCGTTGGGCCGAGTCCATACCTTCCCGCTTGGCAGGCAGCGGGCGGTATAACGAGCGCGATGGCTTGGAAGCTTACTGGCCAAGCTGCCGGTTCGTTCGCCTCACTGATGGCTAACTTTCCCACTGGTGCCGTGTTGGCATCAACGGTGCCGCTCGTGAGTATCGCGTTCTAAGAGGCTTAATCATGGCGAATGGTGATGTATTTCGCAAGGTCGGCGGGGCCTGGGTGCTGGTCGGAAATCTCTCCGGACCTCCGGGAAGCGGCAGCGGCGGCTCCGGAAGCTCGACCACGCATGACGAGCCTCTGACAGACGGAAACAGCAATCTTATCTTTGCAGCAGGCGACGTAATCATGGTCTTGGGAGTTGTGAATTGAGCACACTTAGCAGCGTCATTCTTGAGGGCCTGGCGGGGGCGATTCCGGCGGCCTCGATTGCGGGCCGACTTTACTTCACGACGGACACGCTCCACGTTTTCCGCGATAGTGGCACGGCATGGGTCGATGTGACGCCTGGCGGCGCCGGGCTCACTAATCCAATGACCACGGCGGGGGACATCATCGTCGGTGGGGCGAGCGGCGCGCCTGGACGGCTGCCTGTGGGCGCCAATGGCCAGGTGTTGACCATCGTATCGGGCGCGCCTGCTTACGCGGCGGCTTCTGGTGGCGGTGGTAGTGGCGCTTTCGCGGGGCCGAATGCAGCCTGGCAGTTCGATGATTTTCTTTCTTCCAACCTTTCGAGCGCGCTGGGATGGGGGCAAAATGGTGGAGGAGCCGGAGCGTACTTTGCGAATGGCGCCTCGAATGCGGCGGATCATCCTGGCAATTGGAACATTCAAGCTAACAGCAACGGCCAGTGGCTGTTCGTCATGCTCGGGCCAGCTAACACAGCTTCCACCGTCGCTCTTACCACGGCAGTATCGGCGACCATTGTCGCTTGCTGCATCGTAAACAGTCCTTACAGTACGGCGGGTGGCACCACGACCTTTGGATGGTACGACAATACCGGGGGAACCTCGCCCAACGGCGTCTTTTTCCACCACGACAATATCGTCAACGGAAATGATAACTGGTGGGCGTTCGTGGTGGTGGGTGGCACGGTCACCAAAACGGATACAGGCGTTTCAGCGATTGCGGCTTGGCATAATCTTGAACTTGTTGTGGTTGGCACGGCCGTCACTTTCCTGATCGACGGCATCAGCGTCGCTACGGGAACGGGCATCGGCGCTTCCAATTATGCTCCTGGCTTCTTTGCCTGGAACAACGCTGGCCCTGCAACTAACATTTTCTTCGATTGGTTCGCGATGCAACTGGATTTCCCGCGCTAGTCGTGATCGGGTAAGAGCGTCGGCAACCGGTCATCAAGCGGTCGATGACAGTCACAGGTACATGCCGCCCCGCAAAACTTGCACGTCTTCCGACAGTCAACGTGTTGCTTGTGAAAGCACGCCGTCGAGAGATACTTGTGAGGGTCCGCAGGGGGCGGCGTCTGTGTGTGGGCAGGGCTCCTCTGCGGCTGCTTAAACATGGGTCTCATTCTCGTCGTTCCCGTGGCGGAGGAGATTCTCCAGTTCCTGCCGTCTGATGAGTGTGCGCCCACCGGCTTTGACGCGTTGGAGTTTGCCTTTCGAGAGCCACGCCGAAATCGTCCAGTGAGACACGCGAAGCAGTTCGGCCGCTTCTTTTGTCGTCACGTATTCCCCAACGGTGATCATGATTGCTCCCCTCTCGTTTGTGTGTCGCGTCCGCCTCTGGTGTTGTCTGAAATGAATTTCATAAAGCTGCTCTGAGGGATCCGCTGGATGTTGCCAACGCGCACGTGTGGCACCTGGCCACTGTCGATCAACCGCTGGATCGTTACCACGCTGCAACTAAGAATCTGCGCCGCTTCCTTCGCCTTCAGCATTACGTCCGCTTTCGGCGGCTCTACTACCTCCGTCTTTGCTGAAGCCGACTTCACCTTCTTCTTGGTCATTTTGGTCACCCTTTCCCTCTCTTGATGTCTTTGCTATCGGGCGCCAGTTAAGGGAGCTATATCGCCGAGCCTTTCATGAACCCTGTGGAAAAGAAAAAAGTCGGTCGCAGAGGACGCGAGAAGCACCCCCGGCCGGTCGAGTGAGCCAAGAAAACGCCGCTGCGCTTGAAACGCAACGGCGTGAAAAGAGTACCCTTCAGTGGATCGTCTGTCAGTACTCGCTGGCCAGCATGATCGTTAGGACCCGGCGCGTCTTTTCGGGGTTCGCCGGGTCTTCACTTCCGTACTCAAGCGATCGGTCGTAATAATCGATCTTCCAAAACACCTTGGGTGTCGTTGTGCGTGATGGCTCCGAAGTCGCGCTCTCCATGCGGGTTGTTACCGGGTGTAAACGCGTCGAAGGTTTCGACCAGCTCGCGGATGCGGGACTGATCAGCAAGGGGCAGGGCGCTGATGCCAGGCGTCTGGAGGACGCGACTGGCGACCCCCATAGCCGTCCGGGCGAGGTCATTGAGCTCTGCGATGCGCTGAGTGTCGGTCATGCGCCCCTCGCGTCTTCTACGCCTATGCCCAGACTCTCCAGCAGCGAATCGAAATCGCTTTCGAGCAGATCGTTGATAGTCGAGACGCCCTCCCCAAGAATCTCTTCCAATTCAAGCGCTTTGTCCCAGAGTTCAGCTTGCGCCGCCCCCATCTCCGCGTAGAGCGAACTCCCCGCAGCGTACTCGTCCCGCGTCAGTATCTTCCTCTCTTCTGTCATAGCTCCGTCCCTTCTGGTTTCTGTAGCGTGGATTCAAAGTCCTTCGCGAGTTGTTCCCACTGTTCGCTCTCGCCGCGATAGAGACTCATCCCGGCGATGGCGCGGCAGTGAGCTGCCTTTATCGCGCATGCCTCCGGCCACTCTGCGCCGTAGTCTTTCACCGGGTCGCCGACCTTCAGGTAGTGCTGCTGGTCATCGAACGCTAGCTCCAGGGCCCATTCAAGCGCTTCCTTTTGCTCGGGTGTGACATCGATCAGCAGATTATGAAAAGGGTTGCTCATCGCGCCGGCACCCCCGCCACCGCCCGTAAGAACGCCTCTTGTCGTTCGTTGCGCAGCTCGACCGCGGCCCGTAGCTCGCTCAGCTCATCGCTCAGCTCGTTACTCACCAGCGGCTCAAGGCTCACGAAGCGATCAGCCAGATTCGCCACTTGAGCGGTCGAGTCGTTAAAGAGTTGCATCGTGTCATTGACGCGCCTGGCGCCCTCTGGGGTGGAGCAGCCCACTGGTGTGAGAATGATCCCCTCAACCGCTTTGGGAGCGTCTAGGGCGTCACCGCTGAGCATCCAGTTGCCCACAGTGTTCCCGTTTACGTCGCGAATGTTCTGCGAGCGGTCATAGGCGTCCAGCTCGTCTGCTGACGTCTCGATGCCGTGAGCTTGGAGCGTGCTGGCGACTGCGTGGAGTGCCTCTGCTACGTCGTGGACGTGCTGCATAGCGTCATGCTCGCCCAGCTTGATATTGAGTGTGAAGTTCATAAGACGGTGCTCTCCTGTCGGTGTGAGTTCGTTGTGGTTTGTGGGGGGCTGGTGCTAGATCACGTAGGGGTAGTTCGTTCGGACTCGATAGACGTCCTCGCACACCTTCTTCCAGTTCACTGCGTAACCAGCGAACCAGCGGGCATTGATGAGAAGACTCAGCAGCTCGTCAGCCGGTCAGCATCAGAGTCTCCATCACCGAACCTGCACTGTGACGCGGTGGCCGTCGCTCAGGCGGATATAGCGCTGCGCGGATATCTCAAAGAAGCCGTGCGCGGTGACTTCTCTCGAAAGCGATGGAAGATCGGCTTCGCTCGCCAGGATAGTCTGGGCCCTCTCGTTACTGATGGTCATACAGCTCCTTTGGTCTGGTTGTCTTTCGTGAAGTCGTGACTCATCCCGTCTTTGGGGCAGAGCAGCATCTTCGAGCCGATGCGCACGGGTCACGCTGGAGAAGCGCTAACATGTCGGCGTCTAACGACTCACCGCACTTCGAGCAGGTCAGCCTCAAGCGGCACCGCCGAATTCCGCTACGTAAGCCTTGGCGCGATTCAAATCGCGAGCGGTCTTGAGGTCGTTCGTCTCGCCCTCCGCGTGCAAGTCGAGCTCGTGCCGCATACCGAAGACGAGGTCGGCGACCGTGCGATGTTGCCCCATCAGATCGAGTCCACCGATGAAGAATTTCTTCACCGCCTTCTGAAAGCGCTTCGCCTCCTCCGCGGCCTCGATGCCGGCCTTCTGCTCTTGTTTGCACTTCGGCTTGTTGTGCTGACGCAGCTCGCGAGCACCGAAGAGCTTCCCGCAATACTTGCAGGGGCGCTCGACTTTGGGTGGGGGCGTGCGAATCGCTCCCAGACGTTTGAAGTATTCGGCAGCATAGGGCTTCAGTTGCTCGTCAGTCATCGCTGTGATGGCTCTCTCGCATGCCTTGAAGCAAACAAATCCGCCGCAGACGGAGCAGGGATCGGTGGGCGCTGGCGGCACGGGCGTCGCACTCTCAAGTGCCTTGCGCTCGCTGGCCGCTGGCGATGCTGGGAGCAGGTAGTCGCTTGGTTCTGGCTTGCCCCCCTTCGCGATGATGACAGTCTGAAGGGCTGCAATCTCGGCGATTAGCGCGTCTCGTCCAGCGTCGCCTTCGTAATGCCCATCCGACAGCGAGTTTTCAATCCCGGCGATTTCATAGCACTCAGGACAGGTACGGCTCGAAAGTGACTGCGCTCCCGTTTCGCGCGTCTTGCGTCCGCAGGCTTCGCAGGGGAAGATTCCCGTACCGCGCTGCATCAGTGAGTTTCGTTTGAGCTGCTTCATTTTTTGCTTTCCTCTTTTAGTGTGTTCTGACTTACAGGTCAGAGACTAGCACCGTGCCGCAAGGTGTCAATCCGAAACGGCCGCTTCTGGCACCCTCAGTGCCCACCCTTCTCGGAGTCTGCAAATCGACTTGCAAAGCGAGGCTCAGGGCGCTGCGCCAGCGCGTCAGGATGACCCCTAAGCGGTCCCAGACGCTCGGGGCGAGGGAATGTGCAGCGGGAGCTAGAGGGGGGCTTCTAAGAGGCAAGAAAAAGCGGGGTCTGAGTAGACCCCGCGCGCTTCAACTGTTGTGTCATTTTTGTGTCAGTTTTTTCCATTTGTGTCATTTTTGTGTCAGTTTTTTCTTGTTGCGCTTTGTAGCTCTTGTATGGCACCGCCTTTGTTTACTATAGGTTCCAAGCTCCTACAAAAAACGCCAAGCCGTAGATTGCGTTCTGCAAAACCTTTATGCGTCGGTTCGATTCCGACCCGCGCCTCCAATCCCTTCAACAACTTAGGCGACTTCTGAACGACAGCGAGAATTTTTAAGTGTCGAATTTGTGTCACTTTTTCCCGTTCGTCACTGAATCGTTTGGTTTTTCATCTCGCTGAGCTGCGCGAGTTGGGCGGCCGCCTGACGGGGCGCCTGATACTTTTCGAGCTTCGCCGTCGCTTCGTTCTGATGCTCCTGGCCCGGGTGGGCGTAGCGTAAGACCATCGTCAGCTTGGAGTGTCCCAGCTTCGCCGCCAGAGTCACGGCGTCGACGCCGGCCTCGGTGCATCGCGTCGCCCAGGTGTGGCGAAAATCGTAGAGCCGGAAGTAGCCAATGTTCGCCGCCTTGCGGGCGCGATCATGCGCGTTGTTGATCTTCGGCATGGGCTTGTCTGAGTCCAGCTCGTGGGGAAAGAGAAATCTGCCGTTACAGTGAGCCAGCCGCGCGGTCAGAATGGCGAAGGCTCGCGCCGTCAGCGACACTTTTCTGCGCGCGGCTTTCGTCTTGCCCTTCGTCACCTTGTAGAAGCTCTGATCCGGGTGCGTCTGGTCGAGATGAAGATGCCGCGGCTCCATCGCGCAGACCTCGCCCGGCCGCATCCCCGTCTCCAAGATCAGCGAGGCGACGTCATAAAGAGTGGGCGTTGCGTTCGCAAGATACCGCTCACACTCCTGATACGTCATCACGCGAAAGGTGTCGTCGTCCTCATCGAGAAACTCGACGCCATTTTTGTGAAACGGAGTTCTGAGCAAGATGGTGTCGTCACGAAGCGCGAAGTTGAAGACCATGCGCAACAGAGCCAACTCACGATTCACGGTCGCGGGGCAGATCTTTCGTTTTGTCTTCTTACGCGAGTTCGGGCCCTTACCACGTGCGGTCGCGAAGTCGTTCAGGCGCGCAACTTTGAACTGATCGACGGCGGCGACGTTGATGTTGCCGAGCGACGTCTGCGGATCGAAGTGTTTCAGCAACGCGACGGAGCTGACGACGGCTCGCTTGTGAGTTGATGGCGTTCCGGCATGCTTACTTGCGGAGTAGGCAAGAAAGGCATCCATCGAGGATTTGAAGGTTGGCGCGTCTCGCCGCTCGACAATGCCGGCCCTCCCCTTCGCGAGCGAATCAATCTTCTCCAGCATGATTGCCTCGGCGGTTTTTCTGTTCCCCGTGCCCGTCGTTCCCCTGTATCGCACACCGTCGCGTATAAAAGCATAGTGGTAAATCTCGCTGCGTTTAGTCAGTTTCATTGCCTCGTTCTCCCTCTTAGTCTCGAAACCTGTCGAGACTATCACACCGGCAGCGCCGTGCTTGAAAACAGAAGGCTTCCGCGCCGTCACTCGTTCGGAAAGAGCTTCATCCAGCAAGTGCCACACATTCCGCGCTGATCAGCAGCTCGCGCTGGGCTGGGTCGAGTGACGTCAGCGCGTTCTGTGCCAAGTCTCCAGACTGCCAGCGCTGCCACTCTGCGATGGGAATATCGAGCGGATGACTGGTTCGACACTTCGCGCAGACCACGAGGGCCCGAACGAACGTCTGGCCATCTCGGCTCAGAGTTGTAACCGATGCATAAGTCGCCATTTGCTTATCCGAGCTTCACGCCGAGCTCGCGCTCGTACATTTGTTTTTCCTGCTCCGCCGAGTCGGCGATGGCCTCGAAGTACTCCTCTTCCGTAAAGATACCCTTCGCAATGAGCAGCGTCGCCAGGCCGCGCTGATCGCTCATCGCGGCATTGATGCCCACGCGCAGATGCTTCGGGTTAGTCTCGTGCGGATCGCGTCTCATCGTGGCCGCCACGCCGGTCTGCATCGCGTGCATCGCTGCATGGTGCCGCGCTGTGTTCTCTTCCTTCGTTCTCATTTCGTGACCTCGGTGATGCGTTTCGTCGGGTTGATAGCAATGACCAGCGCCAGCAGTTCCGCAGGCGTAGTTTCGATGTCTGTGGTCATATCGACAGACATCTCAAGAGCTTCAGGCTGGCGGATGTAATCAGACAGGAAGCTTGTTAGTGCCATGTGCTGCGATCGCGTCAACACTAACGGCCAGACGAACTCGGTGGTCGCCTCCACCACGTGAAAATATCCATATGCTTCCCACATCGACACCCTAAGTCCGTCTTCGGTAACGACGCCAAATCCGCCGTCCCTATTCCTGGCCAGGTGGCCTTCCTCATCGATCCCCCACTTTGACACGATCCGTTGGATCGTGCCGTCTTTCACCTTGACGTGGGTTGCGCTTCTAACGTCGCAGGATTGCATCGTTTGTTGACCTCAAGCATTTGTTTCGTTTCGACAATGATTTTGTGCAGGATTTCGACGTATGGAGTGCCGACGCGCTTCCAATCTGGGCTCGACCGAAAACTGTAGTCGTAAAGTCGCTCGTAAACAACCACGACGCCATTGCTAAGGGTGCATTCTGCCTTTTGTCCAGCGGCAGGGCCGCGAAAGAAGGCAGGCTCAGGATCCACGGACAACAGTTGCGGTAACATGATGCTCTTTGCTGGGCGTTGCGCCTGCTCGATGGAAGCGTCGATCAGTGTTCGTCCAACGCGGAGCACTAGGTGGCCGCCGAACGCTGGGTAGCGCGAGACCCCTGAGCTTGACGGAAGGATGCCAACGCCCCAGGCGCCGGAGATCGCAAAGAAGCGCTGCTTGTCCCGCGCATCTTCCGGGAACGGTATGCCGGCAAGCAGCAGCCGTGCCATCGCAGAGTTGTAGATGTACACGGAAACCGGCAGTACCTCAGGCTCATAGCCAAAGTGCTGAAAGGCCCGGCGCAGGACCCGGCACGTGGCGATACAACAGTTGGACGTGAACTTTCCGAGCATGGCCCTGCGCACGACTGGCGCGAGCGCGTCGATGAGGTCGAGCAATTGCGGCTTGGTCTTAGTTGTCATTCAGGTCCATTGGTATCGGATTACGCATCATTCTGGAGTCGGTGCCGAAACGCAGGAAGCGAGACTCCATCGGCTCATCGAGACACTCAAACTCAATCATGTGCAGACACTGCGGAGACCACCCTTGCATTGTCACTATTGCGGCGGCGTGTCTCTTGGCGTAGAGCGACAGAAGCTGATCAAGATCCTCCTCCTTAACGTCAAGGTTCTCGCGGAGAATCAACTTCTGGTCTACAAAGACGCGGACGACGATTCTCATTGTGCTCTCTTGTCCTTCATGGCCTCTGTCAGCGCGGCCTGTATCCGTTGCTGCGTGTCTGGGTCCGAGGTGCTTCCGAACACGATAGCGGTGGCAACGCGCCGCAGGTTTTCAGGTATCCACATCTCCCGGTCAGGAACCCAAAGAATAATTGGTTTGTCGAAAAGGATGTTCGCGCCCAGCTCCATGCAAAGCTTTGGATCTGGCGTCGAGTTCAGAATTGTAATTGAAACCGCCGCGCTCTTAACCTTCGGGAACAGCGTGTTCTTTGCGTGACGGAAGTAGGCCTCGAGTTCCTTGTTCGGCTTGCGTTTCGTCATATCTGCACGCACACCGCGGGGTTTTCTTCGGTCCCGCCAAGCTCCAGGAAGAGGCAACTCTCGCGGCCGCGCAGCCGCGGCTTCTCTCCCCGCGCCTTCGCATCGACCACGGCGTCTTTGACCTCGGAGAGCGTTTCTGGTGATCGCCACTGCAGGGCCCGTATCAGCGCGCCAGGAAGTTGGTCCTTGACGTCCTGCTCGACCATGGCCGTGATCTCTGCCGCCAAGTCTGTTCGCAGCAGCTTGATGTCCTCATCGGGAGCCTTGGAGATGATGTGCTCCACCCATAGTTCGTAACCGCGCCACACAAGGAACGGGATAGCAGGATCAGCCTTGAGGGCGGCCAGCAGCTTCGGGCAGAACTCGCGCACCTGTCTTATTGGCGCTGCTAGGATCGGACCCAGGCACTTTTCAATCGCAGCCTCGTACCTGTCAGCCTGGTCTTTGTCGTGGGCAGTGGCCAGCCCTGTGATGGTGCGTTTCCAGTCTTCGACAACCTCGTCAACGTTCATTAGGCTCCTCTTCTTTCGTGACGTGTATCCAAGCTCTAGGGCATAACGAACCACGCTGCCGAGTGTGCTCGCGTGACAGACGGCCGACCCTTTGACGTGCTGGTAGAACAGCCTGGGGATGTCGTAAGAACAGATGATCTCCGTGCGGATGCCGGTTGGCTCGCTAGATGCCAGCGCCTTAACGACCGTCCCCGTCGTCATCGACGGACGCCCTCCAGCTCGCGTATGAGCACGTCGCGCATGGAGTGCGCCAGGTGGATGCAGCCGAACTGCTGGGGAACATGCTCACACGTTGGGCAGTACGGAATCTCCAGGCGCACCATCCTCCCTTCACCGGTACAGAAGTCGAAGTCGAGGGTGTGAACGCTGACATAGGCTAGCTCGACAGCGAGCCTTGTACGGCAGCGTGGACACAACCCTGCTTTGTATGGGGTGAGTGCTTCGACAAATTCAAGGAACGTGGATCGGTCTGGCGTCTTCATAGTGGGCATCACCTGTCATAAAGGGTCGATTCCGATTTCAAGTGCGGACCTAAGCCATGTCCCAATCTGTTCGCGTGAACGGATTGCTCTCACGTCAACGCGCAGCTGATTTAGGGTCCGAGCGTCTTCCGGGCCTGTAGATGGCTGCTCCCAGACTGGCGAGCAAATCCATTGCAAGAGGTAAGAACGTAATAGTGCGATATCGGCCGGGCTCAATGGGTCGCCGCGCAGGTAGTTAAGCACCGCAACCGACAGCCGGCCTCCGGTCTCAAAGGCCCAGTATTTTGGCGCCAGTGGATGGCCAGGGTCGAGCAGTTCCGTCATGGCGTTCACACCTTTCCTAGATATTCGTAAACCAACATTTTCTTTTCGCTGTCGTCGACGAGAGTGTCATCCGCAAGACGAAACGTCATGAAATGAATCTGTGGAACAGTTGCGCCAGCCAGGAAGGTCACGCTCAGTTTCGTGACCTTCTCCACCCATAGTGTTGCGGCAGTCGGTCTATCCTCACGCCGCACAACGACGACGGTGCGCTCGACCAGCTCATGCGCGAGCAGGGACCGACCTATCTCAGGATCCGCGATCACAGGCGCGCCATGTTCTGTCTTCCGTCAGCGGCCTTTTGCCAGGTGCGCCCGCGTTCTAGATAGGTGATAAGTTCCCCGAGAGTCGCGGTCCCAGACCTGCACAAACGATATAGTTCAACGTCGTCTTCTTCATAGGCGACGATCATGCTCATGTTTGTTGGGAACTTAGGTGTCGGGAGAGCGCCGCCGCGGGCCACGGCTTCCAGCGTAATCGGATCGGCCTTGCGCATCCGTTCGAAGTTGCTTGGCTCAATGATAACGATCAGAAACGTCTGGTTAATTTTCTCGACGTCGATCATGGTGCAGATCATGTTTCCTTCTCCGCCAGCTTCACCACGCATTCAAGGCACACCACTTGCGCCCCTGGGCTCTGCTTCATCATTTTCATTCCATCTGAGAGATACACTCGTTGCCCGCAGCGCTCGCAGGGAAACGGCTGAGACCCTTGTACTTCAAGCACGCTGCCAACGATGTAATCGACCTGGGTTTCCGAGGTCACCGGAAGACTGTTCTCGCGAATGAACTTTCTAGCCTCGTCAATAGAGCGCTCGTCAGTCATAGCCCAGTACCAAGCAGTTCCTTCCGCAGCAGCGCACTGTTGACCATCATCATGGCCTTCTCCTGATAGATCCGAGCCATCTCCATCGTCAGCCACAGCAGGCTTTCGACGCTGCCGTCTGTGTCGCGCAGAATGATGTGCTCGGCAGACGCAACGGCTCGCGTCACAATATCGGCGCGGAGCCGTTCGCTTGCGTCTCGCTGCTCGGCGGTCAGTCTCCTCAAGGTATCGCCATCAGCAGTCATTGCGGTCGCGGTCTGTGGTGGGCGTCTACTTCATGCATGGCGAGCCAACGCCATCGATTCCAAGGGTGGACACTCCGCGGAGGAGGCTCCCCGCAATGTGGACAGAGAATGCTCACACCGGCGTGCCTACCGACGCGTTTCACGAAGAAGTAGCTCAGCGCATTCCCTGGTGAACTGCTTTGTAATGTAGCCATGCTCTTCCGCAAAATGGCGTAGGAACTCTTTGACAGACCCGATTGCAAGCGCGTGAGCGACTGCGGAAAGGGCTGCGGAAACTGAAGCGGGTGACGAGTACTGCTGGGCGGGGTCGGTGCCGTTGGTTTGCGTGCTAGTTGCGCTCTCATGATTGGGGACAGTCTCCAGACTTGTTGATGATTTTTTCTGATGGGCAGTGCCTGATATGTGGTGCTTGAAGCGGCGGTGTCTGCCGAGGTGCGCGGGGCTCTTGAAGTCGTCTTGGCCGCACTCTCTGCAGACGAGTGTGAGTTCCGTGGACGGTGTGGCTGGTTGTGAATTGCGATGCATCCTTGCTACGTGGATGTTCAGCCCTCGTTCACCCGCGAAACGGTCTGGGCAAATGGAGCATTGAAAGCGGAGTCTGACTTGCGGTTGGGGACTCATTGGGGTGCTCTGAGGACCTCCTTATGGGTGTTTCATGCGTTTCACTGTGGTTTGCGTGCCATCAAAGGTGACCTACTGTTGCGAAAAAATCAGTCTACCCCAATAAGGGGTCTATTTGACATCATTAAGGGGGTTTAATGTGGGGCCAAAAGGGGCACAATGTGTGTATCATACCAACTCAGGGACAGGGGTAGTCTGTTGCCCTGCAGGGACACGCGCCTTAACATTGGCGATGTGGCTAAGATTCCAACGAAGTCCCCGAGCGCGCACGCCATCAAGCTTCGGCTACCTGCAGATTTGGTGGCCAAGATTGACGAGGAAGCGGAGAAGCTGTTCCAGCCAAGGAACGGCGTAATCGTTCGGGCAATAACGGACTTCCTGGAAAGTCGCAATCCCAGCACCAACGGCTAAAACCGGCCGCCCATTTCCCCGACCACGCGCCGCCACCCGAGAGATGTGCGCTCTCTCGCGTTTAGGCGTTGGTGTCGTCGTTGGATGGGTTTCTATGATGCTCGATACCGTAACCACGGCCGCCATTGATCGCGCTATCGGGCGCCAGGCGCAGTTGCAGTTCGACCGTGAACGGTTCGCCTACGTCTGCGGTGAGTCTAAGGAGTTCATCGAGTACATCGAGATGCTGACCGGCGAGCTGTTACTGGGAAAGACGGCCATACAAGCGGCGTTGGCGTCCGCGATCACCCTGGGCATCGAGATAGGCATTGCCTTGAGGGAGCAGTGACAGACGAACCGCCAAGTGTGCCGCGCATTTTGCACGCGGACGGGCGGATCGAGTATGTGATGCCAGCCAACGGCAAGATGTTCACGCTGCCGGAGCTGCAAGCAATAGTCGGTGGCTACATAGAAATGGCGCGAACGAATGGGGAACTGGTGATGATCCTGAATGAAGAGGGAAAGCTAAAAGGACTAAAGACGAACCTCTTTGCCACCGCACTCTACCGCTACCGTTCAGCTGATTATATTGTGGGCGACGTGCTGCTGGTGGAGCTAGGCTTTCTTGAGGGTGATGACGATGACGGATGAGTCATTCCTGCCTGAGATAAACGAGATCATCGACCGCTTGGCGCGCCGCATAGAAGCGCGCACCCGCGCCGTTGTAGACGTGGACTTCATCGCTGCCGGCGCCGCCGAGCACTGGCAAAAGAATGAAGTGGATCTATACATCTGTGAATCGCCAGCCTGGGCTGAGTTCAAAGAAGCATACGCGGCCGGTGTACTTATGCGGGATCACAGCAAGACCCATGGCCGATGGAACGGCTACGCCCGGTTCCCTAAGTTGCCCGGTGTTCTCCCAGGGCGTGAGGGGATCTACACATACGTGCCTGTCCATGGCGGCATAACGTTCTTTCAAGAATGGGCAGATGGGTCAGTCACCTACGGCTTTGACTGTGGCCATCTTTGGTCGCATGAGTCACCTATCAAGGAACTGGGATGGGTCCGTTTAGAAACAGAGAGCATGGCGCGAGGAATACAAATCGCAGGACGCTTCGAGCGCTTCTATCTCAACGCCGGTGATGATAATGAGAAGAAGGCCAGGGTGCTCGGTCGCATGGGTAAGTTTCTTCCGGTCGAGGACATCCGATCCAATCTCGGAATCGTGATTAACCTACTCAAAGGTGAGCTATGAAGGAGCGCATCTGGTGGGCGCTGTGCGGCTTCTGCGTGGTATACACGGTTGTCGATTTTACCGTGTGGATTCTTAAGGCGAACGGAATAGTCATCAGGGCATCCTCCTATTGGCCTGGGTTATTGTGCGGCGTGGGCGGGTTCGCGATGGGGGCTGTCGTGCGTCGTTTCGAGAAGTTAAGGCGATCCAGAGCCATGTTTAAGAATCTCGATTACGAGGGCACAGGCTGGCCTCCGCTTACAAGGCCGCTCCCACCGCCGCCGCCTGCACCTCCGCCACCAGTGAAGCGGGAGCAGCCATGAGTACACCTGACTGCGCACGGTGCCGCGAAATCCAAGACGGCGGCAGGCAGGTTTACATCGTCAAGGGCGAACTGGGCGAGTATCTCTTCGACGTGCAGCAGGCGCGAAGCGCTGTCGGAGACGGCCGCCATGTTAGCCAGGTCGTGCCCGACTGGATGATGGAGCGACTGCTGGCGGTCAACGAGGAGCACTGCCCAGAGCATCTGGACCACGTTGACCCGACAGTTCCCGGCATTCTCGGTCAGCGCCTGGGCGGCGTCTGTCTCATCGACGGCAACCACCGCGCGCGACGATGCATGCGCGACGGGCTTCCGTTCCACTGCTACATCCTCAGCCTGCCTGAAAGCATGAGTTGCCTCATCTACACGGAGCAGACCGACTTTACGCCTGAGCTGATGGCGCGTGAACTGCGCGGCATGCTAATGAACAATCCTCAGATTGAGAAGATGGACATTGTGCTCGACGTGACCGACGACGGAAACGAAAGCGAATGCGAAGCCGCGGTAAGAGCGTGCCTTACGGAACAAGAAAACGCCCGTCTCGGAATCACTTGCCAGCGAAAGGGAGTACGTCATGAGAAACGTCCGACTCGGCAAAGGGATCATGGCATTGAATTGTGAGAAAGGTGGAAACGTCCATGCCTGAGCTAACAGAGTTGCTGTACTCCACCGACACCAGCGGACCCTTCAAGCTGTACATCCTCGACGAGGATGGGTATCACAGCGGCGGCCAGTGGTTCAATTACACGATCCGGTATCCAGACGAGGAGATCACGGTCGCGGCCGCCAAGCAACTTAGCGATGGTGCGGTGGCCAGGGGCCGGGAGGTGCGTATATGCGACGGCGGCGACTGGCTAGTGTTCCACTCTGTTGACGGCCGCCAGCTTCACCCGGCGCCTGGGATTGACTTCTGGGTCAGGTTGAGCGACGGAGGCCAATCGTGAATTACAGCTTTGGGCCTGAGCGGCATCCGGACTTTCGTTGGTTGCCAACCCCTGTTGGCAAGGTCTGTAGCTGGTGCGTGGAATCTATCGATGTCCAAGATACTGGCTTTGCGATCCGCACCATGACTCCAGACGGGCGGTGGCGATGTGAGGTTACTTCAGGGGTGCTGGAGATAGACGGCGGTTTCTATGTGGTGCAGCACTTAGAGTGCCACCTACGCGGGGTTATTGGTAGCGCGGCGCATGTCCAGCGCCGTTGCTCCTGCTATGTGCCTGGGGCAACGGAAACAGACGATCCAGGCCTAACGCGCCGGCAGGCGGCTGCTCTCGCAGTCGAGCTGTGGCGGGTGAACAATGGCGCGGTGCAACCGGCTGCTCAAGAATAACCGAGGAATATTATGCCGCTGACCTTTACGCTTGACGACGATGACGCCGTGCTGCTCATGATGGCTCTGGGCTTTGCGACGGCAGCTGCACAGATGGATTTTCCGCCGCTGTATCCGAGGATGGTCGAGCTAACCAATCACGTCATATCGAGCGATCCAAGGTTCATTCCCTACGAGGTTCCGACCGGCGCGGACACGATCCCGTCGATCACCTGCCCGCGCTGCGGGCGCACCAGCTTCAACCGTGGTGATATCAGGAACCGCTATTGCGGCTACTGTCATGCGTTTCACTCCGGGAGCACCCAATGATATTCAAAGGGGGAGACCGTGTGCGCGTTCGCCTGTTCGGTGACACCGCCTGGACCCTTGGGAAGATAGGTATCGCTTCCGCGAACGGCCGGTCCATCGCTGTCGTGCTCGATGACGTCGTGCGCGCTTCCGGTGGAGTGATAGCGAATGTTCTTCCCTTGTTCCTTGACGAGGAACAACGCTTCATCTGCCCGGTGACGTCTGGTATCTACGAGATTGAGCCGATAAACACAGCATGAAAAAACAGTGGATGACAGATCAGTGCTGGGCGTTTCTGTTCGTGGTGACGGGCTGCGTCATGGCGATAATCTGCAAGCACTACGGGCTCACCGATGCTATCGGCGCCGGCATCGTAGGCGGCGGCCTGACAGCGCTCACTAAGGCCGAGGCGAAGCAGCAAAACGTCAACGTCGATCATGTGGATACCTTAACCCAGGGCGAGATCACCAAGCCGTGAGTTCAGCCGCAAACACGATTTGTTCTCGCAGTCTGGAACCGAGCAGTTCGGCCAATCTTCTTGGAGGAGCGAGAAGGCGCTATCCCCATCTTCATCATTGGCAGCCATTCAACATATTCCTCTAACTCGGCGAGGGACATCTCGCCCTCATCGTCATCGAACCCATGCACGGTGTCATCGCTCACCATGAGATTGTAGCCTCAACGCAAGCGACGAACATCCAGTAAAAGCCGCGCCTAAGATCGCGTGCGTAAAAGTACCCGACACTGGCGCCCACCGCGATGACCACCTGTGCGCAGCCAAACACCTTGCCGGCATTCCAATTAGAAAAGTGTATGTTCACGGTTGAGCGTCTTTCACCCAGCAAGTGCAAATCCCATTCTCGCGATACTCTGCACGCTCACTCTCGTAGGTATCAAGGTCCAATAACACGACCGGCATCCAAGTGCGGCTAAGCGGCCCCCACACGTAAAGGCGCGGCGCGTCTGTAATTCTATTAGCACTTGAGCCTAATATCATTCCACCTCAATTCACAAAGGGGTGAAGCCGATCCCGATAAATCTCAGTGATCCCCGGCCAGCGAGATCCCGCAACCACGAAGAAAGTTGCGCAGCTCCTCTGCTCGCAGCATGTGGTAATGAAACTCACGGATGAGAGCCTCCTCCGCGGCATCTGAACGCTCGCTTGCGACCCACTCACGGTCCCTGTCTATGGCGGCGAGCTCCTTGCGAAGTGCCCGCTCGGCGGCCGATGGATCAACTGCGCCGCGACAGTCGATGTTGAAGCTGCTACGTTTCTTTGTCCTGGACACCGTCATGCTTACTCTCCTTTGCGATCTTTGCCAGGTACGCTGCAAGTCTCACGCTTTGCTCGATTCCTATGGCACTCTCTCGGTTCATGGCTCACTCGGCAGCGTTGGTGCTTTCACCTTGGATGGTTCACTCATACCAAGCTGGTGCTCTCGGCTAGATTGGTTCACTCGGCTTCAGTGGTGCTCGCGACAAAGATGGTTGACTCGCGTGTGGTTACTGGACAGCCGAAGCGAGAGGCTTGCCGTAGCCATCGACGCGCTTGGTCTCCTCCGTCTTTCCGCCCTTGCCCTTTTTCGGGACCGCAACAGGCTTTTCCTTTGGCTTCGCCGGCTTCAAGTCGAACTCTGGATCGAGCCCAGGGTCCGCGGCGGCCGCCCGGTCCTTTTCGAACTCATCATGAGGCGGTATTGTTGTCGCTCCGTTTGGTTTCGCCGGCTTCGACGTCTCTGGACCTGGGTCAGTCGCTTGCACGTTCGGGTTTTCGTCGAGCAGGCTTGGCTGACCGGCCTCGTACAGGATGAAGATCGAGGTATTGAAATTGTCGTCCGCGAACTTGAGGTAGCGTCCCGTGCGTGGTAGATAGGCCGTGAAGGTTAGAGAAATTGGCGGATGTTCCTCTTCGGAGTCGCGCTCGATCTTGAATGAGCACATCCGCACGGCGCCGAATGTAATCAGCTCCTTCTCGTCCTTCTTCTCGCCTGGAGGCAGCCCGAAGACGTGCAACAGCATCGGATCGAGTTCCTTGGTGCTGCTGATGGATTTCACCGCATATTCAGGTTTGGCGATGTCTGCGAAAGGCTCGCCAACCCAGGACGGCATGCCCACGAGTTGATCTCCAGACAGTGGTAAGCGCATCGACAGCTTGAGGCGTTTCTCCCCTGCTGCGTTACATAAAATGGTTGCGCCATCGATGATGGTCTCGCGGCGATAGCCTCTGAAGAACGTCTCTTCTGCTCTCATTTACCCGGTGTCCTTTCGTTCGGTTAGACGTGCGTGTGTTCGTTATCGAAGTAGCTCGCGGTCAATGGCGCTCTCGTTTCATGGTGCTCCCGTTTCTTCTGGCTAACGCTCAAGTCCTGTGGCGCTCCCTATCGAGTTGGCTTTTGCGCTCTTTGTTTTTGGTGCTCTCTTCGTTGATGGCTGCGCTCGTGAGCTCTGGTGCGTTCGTTTACGTTGGCTGTTTACCCTTCGAGCAACGTGGTTTCAGGCATGTCAGGCCGCCGCTCTGCCGTTTTGGTGCGCTCCGTGATGGTGGCTAGTAATTCACGCTCGTAAAGTGCAAGCGCAGCCGGCATGCCGTCGATCAGCTCGCAGTTCGGCGGCGCGAGGAAGTGAACGTGGTTAAGAAGGTGCGTGAACGGGTATGGGAACGGGGGCATCATCTGAAAGCGGTCGAAGTATGCGGCCGCCTGATAGTGAGCAAGGAACAGCTTCACGGCGTAGCGGCGAGCCCGTGCGTGGATCTGCGCTGGCGGTAGCTTTCCCTCTTTGTAATGCTTGTAGGCATCGGTGGTCTTCTTTACTCTCTCAAGCCCAACCTTTGCCTGCTCAGCAAACATCAGCGCGTCGTTACGCTGCTGCTCAATACCCTTGCGGGCGACGTAGACCTTTCCGTACACATCGTTCTCATTGCTCTGCACCTTGACGAAGCTCTCGCCCAGCTTGAACGCCGTGAGCGTTTTCAGCGAAGCGTTGTAAGGACGCTTCTCACCCTTCAGCCACTTCTTTGTCGGGTCGAGGCCTGCGAAGCTCCAAATGTGGCCAACGGTCGGGCACTTCTCAATGTCGATGTGAGCCAGAAGCCCGGCGCTGATGACGGGCCCAATTCCGCAGATGCTCTTGGCCCACCGGCTGATCGCGTTCGCGTCGGTCCACTTGTCGAGCGCACGCTTAATTTGATTCTCCAGGCCCTCGTTCTGGTCGGCAAGCCACTCGATCACCTGGTGTGGCTCGTTGCCAGCGTTCAGCGTTCGCACCTGGTGGTCCGCGGAGATGCGGTTTTCTTGAAGCATGTAGTAAGCATCCACAAGGTATCGAGCCTCGCGAACTGACAACGTTGTGGACGCGTTTGCAAGGTCTTTTGTAAGACGCTGCAGAGGCTCTAAAACAAGTTCGGTCATGGTGTCATTCTCCTTGTGTGGTTACCGCTCATCCGTCCTGGTGCTCTAAAGTATCGTGGCTTGCTCAGGTTGCCTGGTGCTGACGCTTATGCGCATTTGGAAGACGTTTTCGAGGCGCTTCTGGAATAACGTAGTTGCCTTCAGTCCTCCAATGAATACCGTCTCGTGAGGATGTTTTGGCAACACGTTCAGGCAAGCAAATCGCGCA